>Ga0194131_10000196_pt1 | contig 96941 bp, 114 predicted proteins | sample TA2KigO120mmetaG_FD_148631 | JGI IMG/M metagenome (GOLD analysis project Ga0194131, IMG submission 148631) | Freshwater microbial communities from Lake Tanganyika, Tanzania - TA2015053 Kigoma Offshore 120m | ecosystem: Environmental > Aquatic > Freshwater > Lake | place: Tanzania: Lake... | reverse complement strand
TTCCATTATTTCTCCGCGCGAAGCGCGTTGTCGCGCTCACGAAAGGTTTATTTAGAGTCAGAAAGTTATCACTATATTGGGTGTACAGTGAGCTAACATCTAGCTCATTGTATCCATATTTTCTTTATAATAAGTATCTAGCGTTTCTTCGCCACTCCAGCCTAAAGGCTGGTAGATTTCTTCTCAATTAATAATTCATCTAAATTAATGCCCGTCTTATCTGAAAAAAGGCGCATTTTTCTAGCGAAACGTTGGTCAGAATCCTGCATCAGACGCTTTGCCTGATCAGGTTTTAAAAAGATAGTTTTTGATGCTTCTGCAATATCTTCCAATATGTCAGTAGAGCCATATGCACTGAAAACACCATATTTGGGGGCAGAGGTCTTTTCAAAAAGTATATTATATTCTGCAGAGAGAAGGTTGTATTCTTCAGCTGTTTGATTGAAAGACGCGACTGCTGCGTTGTAGGGTCCAATAGTGCCTTTTGCTTTCTCTAACTCTTTTCTTTTAGATTCTAATTTTGGCATTAACGCCGTAGCTTGTTTGCTTACTTGCAATAGCCTGTCTAAATCTTCCCCTCTCCAATTCATAGAATCATGAGTATGCCCAGTGCTATACTCAAATTTCGCAATGGCTTGCCATTCATCCAAAAATGCTTTTAAATTTTCCCGAGATAATGAGTGTGTCCAGGCATGAGCAACTTCATGGTAAAAAGTGCCTTTTTCAATTCCATCTTTATCATAAATAGCCACTCTTCCATTTGTCGCCCTTCCTCCGACATCTATAATTCCCGCGCTCTTTTCCGCATCCCTGCTATCTATGCGTAGGTCAACAATAGCTCTTTTAATAGATAGAGGCAGTTTTAATAGTGCATGCTCAAGTTCAGATACAACATTTGTGTTCATCTGTGTTAAATAGAGTGGGAAACCGTATTTCTGCTCTGAACCTTGCACCTTGGAATAACCTTTCCTTCCATATTCTGCTTCATGATTCACAACGCCAAGCATGGAGGAATCACGGTCTGATTCAGCAAAGGAACTTCCTAAGAACAACATTGAGGCCAGTACTCCTGATTGAAACATTCTTTTATACATCATTTTGCCTGTAAAAACATCTATTTAAATCTTTCTAATAATAACTACTATCTAGTTACACTAAAATGCCAGAGTGATACTATTTTACTGAGAATTGGTCCAATGCGCAAAGACTTAAAACTTCTCTTTTCTTCAAAATCCCATGGGATTTTGGGGAGTAGTTGATGATGTGGTTGCAAATGCAGATATTCTGGTTATAGTCGGAGATGCAAGAATGCCTGAGATATCTATAAACAGTGAGCTTGAGAGAAAGGCCAAGAAGCATGGGAAAGAAGTAGTTATTGTGTTCACGAAGAAAGACCTTGCTACATCTGAGAGGCTTGAGAAAGCAAAGAAAAACTTCCCTGAAGCATTTTTTGTCTCTGGAACTCAAAATGAAGGAGTATCTGAATTAAGAATGCATCTTCAAATTACGGCAAAGAAGATGAAGATAGATGAGCCAAGGATTGGAGTTGTAGGATACCCAAATATAGGTAAGAGTGCTCTCCTTAATGCCCTTGCAAGAAGGGCAAGAGCTTTAGTGGCCGATAAACCAGGTACTACAAGAGGAGTCCAATGGATAAAAGCAGGAAACTTAAGGATATTAGATACGCCTGGAGTCATCCCGTATGATGACAGATCGACTAAATTAGTATTGCTTGGTTCAAAACATCCAGATGGTATATCTGAACCTGAAAAGATAGCTTATGAGATAGTCACAATGGCCAAACAAAGCCCTGGAGCATTGAAAGAGTGTTATGGGATAGAATCTACTCTCCTTAAAGATGAACAGACACTAGTGGAAGAGATAGGCAAGAAAAGAGGTTTTCTCAAAAAAGGCGGGATAGTAGATGAGAAAAAAACTTGCATACAAATAATAAGGGATTGGCAGAAAGGGAAGTTGAAGATATAGTTATCAATTATATTTCTTTTTTAATTTGGTAGATTCCTTATTAGAGAAGTCTTCAATAATTTTCTATGGTTTTCTGAAGGCCATACCTGCTAGTCCAGCCAATACGTAATCCTTGCTCATTGAAGGCTTATTGGGGTCGCACCCTACATGCCAAAGTATAGCCTGCTCTTTGTCTGAATAAGAGCGATGTCTTCCTGTAGATGAGTCAATCCTGTTTGTCTTTAGATACTCAAATAGTTCAGGATCAGCCTTGTGCTTCAGAACAAAAGGCAAGATATATTCTATGTAAAGTCCTGTCATCTCGCGCTCTATTGGTTTCTCAGAGCTTTGAGAGGCCACTTCCTGATAAAGTGAATTTGATGCCATCTGTTGCTCTATAGCTTGAGAAGGCCTTGATTGAAGACGTGAATGCGTCCTTGCTCCTGCACCTGCCAGTAATCCTAAACCTAATATTCCCATACATATATTTGCCAGCATCTTTTTCATGAAATACTAATGTATTACATCTATTTAAATGTTCCTATATGTTACTCTCTGTAAGTAACTACATCCAAAGCACGATGTGCCACCACACTCTGAGGAGTGTGGTTTGTTGCAGGCACTCGTGCCATCAAGGATGTAAATCCTTGACTGCCATCAAGAATCGAAGATTCTTGAGGTTTGGATGCTCAAGGAACAACTCCAGCTTAAAAGCTGGAGTTTTAGTCAAGTTCCTTGACATGAGAAAGGCTTAAATAGGAACTCTTTACCCTCTACATTATTAATTATAATTGTAGAGGGTAAGATTTAAATACACTTCTTACTCCTAGAATCTATGGTTTATATATACAAGAAGCCGATTGGTAATGGGAACTATTATTATTTGAGAGCTTCAGAAAGGAAAAAAGGTAAAATCCTAGCGAAAGACATTGCCTACTTGGGAAGCTCGATCGAAGAAGTAAAATCAAATCTAGAAAAACTGCCCAAGCTTAAGGACCAGATTAGAAAATCTTACAAGAAGATTCATTCCTTTCTCGAATCAAACCATTTTCTTGAAAAAGCACAAGCTTTGAAGCTCAAGCAAGACTCTTTTCTGAAGGGCAAGACTGAAGAAGTAGAAGCCTGTAGGTTACATTACTATGATGTTTTCAACAGATTGGATGGCTTGACAAAGAAGGATGCGTTCAAAACTTATGTCATTGAGTTTGCTTACAATACTGCCTCCATAGAAGGAAACACCATCAATCTTGATGAAGCAAGAGATCTCTTGAATGAAGGAATCACTCCTAAGGGAAAGACTCTAAGGGAAATCTATGACTTGCAGAATACTGAAAAGGTGTTTTTTGAACTCTTGAGTTCTCCAAATAAAGAAATTACACACGAACTGATAATTTCTATTCATGATAAGCTCCTTGAGAATATTGATGAGAGAAGAGGGTATAGAACTACAGATATTCTGGTAATGAGGAGCAATTTTGATGCGACTCCTGGAAAGTATGTCAAAACAGATATGGATTTGCTGTTGAAGTGGTACTATGGACATAAGAATAAGCTGCGTCCTCTGGTTTTAGCTAGTGTTTTTCATCATAAATTTGAGAAGATACATCCATTCATGGATGGAAACGGCAGAACAGGAAGAATGATCATGAATTACATTCTTATCAAAAGTAATTGGCCACCAACAATCATTCACAAGAAGAACAGAAATGAATACCTGGATGCAATGCGGGAAGCCGATCTCTCAGATACTTGGAAATTAGATGGAAAACACTATGCTTCGCTGATTTCTTACGGAACAGATGAATTTATTGATACCTATTGGAGTATCTTTCTCTAATCGATCAGTTACCTTCAAGTGGTTGATCATCCTTATGTCGGGAAGTCTCAAGACCTCAATAATGGATGAGCCTACAATCTATCTTGATACAGTGAATAAATTCAGATTCCAAAGAAAAATTGCAGAGAAAATAGAACGGTACACTGAGAGATTACAGGTTTTTATCGCATCGAATGATTATGCCTTAATTGAAGGTCTTCAAGGAAATTGCGTTTATATCAATACTTATGAAGAACCTGCCGTTTCTTCGAGAGTTTTCGACATACAAAAATACTTGTCTATGCCTATTTCAAAAGTAGATTAATTTTGCATGTACCCTTTCTGTCTACACAAAAATCTCCCAGATATACCCCAGTACGCTAGGTTACGGCGTGGGCTTCAGCATCTTTGATATTTATTTTATACCTTAAAGAAATACTTATAAACGGAAATTACATTGAATAATTGATGAAAAAAGTCGTGGGAATAGTTGCTTTGGTAGTGGCTCTGCTTCTTATAATATCATTTCTTCCTAAATCAGAGAAGACAGGCCTCGCCGTAAGTTCAGGGACAGGGACAATGTCTAACCCAGTCAAGGCTGGAGCATGTGGACAAGCCCCTTTCAGTGATGATCCTAGGGCGCAGAAGTGCGGAAAAGGCTGCTGTTTTTCTGGTCAATCATGTTATAAAGAAAAAGTATGTTGTAATGCGGATGAAGATGGAGATAGCTTGCCTGGAATTGTTTATTACTGCAAGAAGAAATGCGATGCCTCTAAAGGTCAGATGCAATGTGGAGAAATCTGCTGTGACAAGAATAAGAAAGAAGTTTGCAAAGTGCAAGGTCTCGGAGATAAAGAGCATGGCGTCTGTCTTACGGCAAAGCAAGCAGAACAAGGTTGTAATGTTGCAGCAAGAGAAAGTGCTTGTCCTCCAAAAGGCGAGACAATAGAATGTTGTACAGCAAACCAGGAATGTAAATTTAAAAAGATGGGTCTACCTGGAACTCCGGGTTTCCTCAAAAAAACAATTTGGGGATGCAGTGTAATCCCTGAGAAAGGCTGTGGTTCAGATGTTCTTTGCCAGGGAACTGGAGATGAATTCAATGAATATGCAATATGTTGTAAGAATGGAGATGTATGTGCAAAACATCCAAACGGACAACCTTACTGTCGTGGACAAAATAAAGTGACTACAAGCAGTGGCTCTGGATCTGGCGATGGATTTTTCTGCCAAGTATTTGGCTGGTGCTAGATGATAGTGCCAGATCATATAGAGGGCTATTGGAACAAACTTGATATAAAGATAAGAAATTGGATAAGTGAAAAAATAGTCATTTGGGCAAGCTTTATAGTTGTATATATTTCTATATTATATCTTTTCTTGCCAATACTTCTTGACAACGCCATGCTTATGTGGGACCATGCAGGCCTTTATTTCTCAGTATGGTTTGAGAAAGAATATGTCTTTCCTGGATTCTTCAGTTGGAACCCATTCTTTTATACAGGTTATGCACATAACCAGTTCTATCCTCCACTTTATACTTATCTTGCCTCTGCATTGTCTTACATCTTGCCTATCACCTGGTCTTTGAGAATATTATTTACATTGACTTATGTATTGATGCCCTTATCTTTCTATGTACTTGCAAGGTCATTAAAATTTTCAAAAGAGAAGGCTGCCATAGCCATGCTTCTCATGTATTCTTCATTATTCCTCTTTCCTACTACATATTATGGGGGAAATCTTTCTTCAAGTATAAACATTGGATTGATAACGCATGCGTTCGGCATGATGCTTTTCTTTTTCTACTTTGCGTCATTGATAAAAGCAAGAGAAAGTGGTAAATTTATACTTCCCACTATATTATTCTCTGCAATAATATTAAGCCATCTAGTCGCAGCAATTGTTGCAGGATTCCTCCTTTTATCTTTCACCCTACTTTACTGGAAAGAGGGAAAATTCAGAACATTCCTGTTCAAACATGCAGGACTTTCTTTTCTCCTTACAGCTTTCTGGACAATCCCTTTCATACTCAAAAAGTCATATATGTCTATAATATATCTAGCGAACAATGGGGAGATAGGGTTGCTTGCATTCATATCAATTTTGTATGCAGTTTATGTAATAAATGCCAAAGAAAGAGAGTCAATGTATCCTTTAGCGCTCTGCCTTCTATTTGTCGTTGCGCTTGCAATAATAGGAATTGCTTTTTCAGGAATAAATTTCCATTTCTATAGATTAATGTATTTCATATTGCTTCTTCTGCCTCTTGCCCTGCTATCATTGTACCGAAAATCAATCGTCATCAGCATATTCATATTAGTTGCAAGCTTGTTCCTGATATTAAATCCAGGAAATCTGAATCTTGAGGGCCCTAATCAAATGAATTTAACTCCCATCTCAATACCGATAGACGGGAGAGTATTTGTTGTCGCATCGTATGATGAAGAGACCGCGCCTCATGTCCTGCAACATATGCTTCCATTAGAGAACAAGTTCTTCAGCGTTAAAGGATTATATGTTGAATCTACACGGACTGGAGAATATATTCTTAACCTAGAGAAAGAAATCGATCAGAAATCCTTGACATGGGGAGCATGGATTTATTCCGAATACCCGCCGAATAACCTCTCCCTGATAAGTGAAATATTGCCGTACCAGCTAAACCATTTCAATATTAATTATGCGATTATATCTGATGATAAAGCAAGGAAAGAGTGGATTCGCATACATGATGTTACTAAGTACAGCAAATATGGAAGGACAGTAAATTATTCATTATACAAGATAGGAGACTCTAGATTGATAGAGATTGTTGACAGGAAATTAAGGGAAGTATCTCCTCTGAGCTGGAAAGAACTAAACCTTCAATGGTTATTCTCAGAAGGAATAAAAGAAGAATTACTTGTAGATGAAGCCGGTCCACAATATGAAAAATCGCAAAACACTTCTCTTGAGATTACAGAAGTCAGTAAGCTGCAAGACAATATTAAATTCAATGTAAATTCTGCAATTGAAGTGCCAGTACTTGTAAAAATATCATATTTCCCTAATTGGAAAGCTTACCAGGATGGAAGAGAGATCAAGATATATCGGGCCTCTCCTGATTTCATGCTCGTATATGCAAAAGGTATTGTAGAGTTTAAATATGAAGAGACATCGATGGACAAGTTAAGTAAATGGATGTCTATAATCGGCATGATTATCCTGATCACATTAATTGCTATTGTCTCTAGAAAGAAGTTTGCCTAAGGGTTCATCTTTATCTTCTCAATCTCTTCTTTGAAAGTCTTGGCCTTGTCTTCTCCTATTATCTCAAAATAAGTCTTGACATTTGAATAAATGGCTTCTCCCAGACTGTTCTTTTCCTTGATTAGTTTTGCGATGTCAGACTCCTGCAGAGATGTCTTTGAAAGCATCCTCCAGCCTTTGATAGGCTCTATCTGCACTAGATTATCATATGCGAGAGTATGAAGTATACAGTCTACATCAAGAAGGTCATCATATGATAATTCGTCTAGCAAAATCTTTGACTTTTTGACATCCAACCTAGTATAATCTTTTATTACAAGCAAAGTCTCTTTCTCTACACCTATGTTCAATTCTCTAAGTCTTGCCTTCAACAATGTCCCTTCACTACCCAGCTCCATAATAAACTTCTTAAGATCCTCGGTGATTTTCTGTATCATCTTTCCTTTCTGAATTACATGGACTGCCCCGCCTAAACTGGGATAATTCTTAAGTTCTAGTTTATTGAGTTTTGTCACATGATCGTCATAAGAGTCTCTTTGTTTCTCGAGGAGCTGTATATACTCATTAGCTTTTCTAAGTATTATGTCTGTACCCTTGAGAGTATGCCTTATATTCTTATAGTAGACAGTAGAATCGTGTCTTCTCTCGGATATGGCTATGACCAAGCAACCCGTCTGCTTAGCAGTCCTCTCTGCAGCCTTATGCCTCGTGCCAGTCTCAGAAGTAGATATCTTGCTGTCAGGAGTGAGAAGGACATTAGCATACTCTATCCTCTTGATATCGTTTGAAAGTATTATGGCGCCATCCATTTTTGTCAACTCCATAAGCCTCTGTGGAGTAAACCTGCAATTCACTCTGAACCCTCCATCAATAAGAGACAAAATGTGATCATTTGCTATCACTATAAGGGCTCCCTTGCTTGCCTTTATTGTGGAGTCTATTGCAGCCCTAAGGTTTGTACCGGGAGCAACTGTCTTCAAGATGGAGAAAAATTCCTCCTCACTTGCCTTGCCCACTGTATTGACTAAAGGTATTATTGTCCTTTGTATCTCTTTCTTTTCTTCTTCCATATTCACCTTTTTTATATAAATTTTAACCTATTAATAGGCACAACTATTTAAGCCTATTCCCATTTTTTACCGTCGGAAAATCGACGGTAAAATTAAACTTAGGCAAGAAAGTGTTTTTTTGAAGACAGCTTTATTACGCTTTCCTGCAAGAGTATAACTAATATTATTTAGAAATAATCCCTTAACCTATCTCTCCAGGTATGCCTTCTACGCTGCGCGAGTGCATTGACTCCCAGAGCTACAAGAGCTCCAACTGCAGCAGCAATGGCAACTGAGGTCAAGGGGTGTTGCTTTATCATCTTCTCAGTCGTATCCTTGTATTCCTCAACTTTTTCCCGGGTTGTCTCTAGCGCTTCTTTTGCATCCCTTGCGAGATTCCTTGCGCGAGATAATATTTTTCGTGCCATAATTCCTCCGTTATCTTTGTATCCTCATCAGTAATCCGATGAGCATGACTATAATGCCTACAATCAAGAAAGATAGAGTAAATGATATGCTAAGGTATTCGACAAAGAAAAATATGGCGGCGATTGAAAGGAAAACCAGAGCTACTGCCAGTATAAACATTGAAACAGCTTGCCTGATAGCCTGCCTTACCGCCCTTCTTGCAGCATTTGCCACGACCTCTATGAACTCGTGCTCTGCGTATTTCAAGGCCTTTCTAACTTTTCCCTCAAAGAAATCTCGTATGTAATCCATTATCATGTATTTCCCATAGCCTTTTAATATAAAAATATATTCTGTTCGGAATAGTGGTAAAAAATATACTTTTCTTCGATAATAAAGATTTATAGTTTTAAGTATTTACTATAAAATTCCCTATTTTAAATCCGAAGAAGTTTTATTTTCGCCGCGTCATCAGTTTATTGAATTTATCTTTATATTTCCTTTTTATAGCAGATGGCAAATATTTGTAATATATTCTTTGAATTTCTTTTGGTTGTTTGAAGAAATCGCCAGGAATCTTTTTCCTACAATTTTTGCTTTCACACTTGCAATCTATAACCCATAAAGTTTTACCAAATTGATCCATTGCCCCGATTCCATAATCATGGGTGAGTTCCTCACCTTTCTTGATATCACGCAAGGCAATGAAATTGCTTTTGGCAATGGATTCATGTTTAACCACAATATTTGGATTGCAAGAATGATTCATGTAAGAGTATGGGTGGAAGCTAAGCACATATCTGCCACGGCCGATGTAATCAGCATGATCATTGTTTGGCATTTTAGCGATTTTTTCAGGAGTATAATTATTATATAAATCTTTCTATCATATCATCTTCCTTCTCAGCAGATTTGCATTGGAGACTACGCTTATTGAAGATAACGCCATCGCTATCTCGGCTATGATAGGATGAAGTAAACCAGCTACCGCCAGAGGTATTGCTACAGTATTGTATGCAAATGCCCAAAAAAGATTTTGTTTGATTTTGACGAAAATGGCTTTGGAAAGAGCAATGGACTGCACGGCACCCATGAGGGATCCTCGCGCCAGGACAATATCTCCTGCTTCAATTGCAATGTCTGTTCCAGTACCCATAGCAATTCCGACATTGCTTTGCTTCAGTGCTGGTGCATCGTTAATACCATCTCCGATGAATGCAACCATTCCGTGCTTTTGAAGTTCTTCGACTTTTTTTGCTTTTTCTTCTGGCAAGACATTTGCGATAACTTCAGTTATTCCTGCCTGACGAGCTATAGCTCTGGCAGTCTTCTCATTATCCCCAGTAATCATTACGGTCCTATAACCTTGCTGATGGAGAAAGTTTATGGCCTGTTGTGAATCTTCTTTGATTGCATCTGCTACTGCAATTGCTCCGAGCACTTTCTTGTCCCTTGCAACAATTAAAGTAGTCTTTCCCTCACCCTCGCAAATTTCTAGGAAAGGAATAATCTTGGAAATATTAATTTTCCTCTCTTTCATCAATAATCTATTGCCTATTACAATAGCATTTCTCCCTATTTTTCCCTCTACACCTCGCCCGCGCAATATCTTAAAGGAAGTAACGTTTGCAAACCTCCTAAGAGCAGCCCTATTAACAATTGCCCTGGCTATCGGATGTTCGCTGAGGTGTTCCAGAGAAGCTGCAATTTCCAGCAATGATTTCTCAGAGATGAAACTTTTAATATTTGTCACCTGAGGTTTTCCCTGAGTAATTGTCCCTGTCTTGTCAAAGATGATCGTCTTGACTTCTTTCATTGTTTGTATTGCTTCTCCTTTTCTAAACAAAATACCTCTCTTTGCACCCATACCTGAACCTACCATCAACGCTGTAGGGGTTGCAAGCCCGAGAGCGCACGGGCATGCAATAACAAGAACAGAAACTCCAACGCCAATTGCCCTGCTGAGGTCTCCTGAGAGCAACCACCAATTCAGGAATGTCAAGACAGCAAGGGCCAAAATAATTGGGACAAAAACGGAAGTAATCTTATCTGCCAGTTTCTGAATAGGCACTTTTGTTCCTTGCGCTTCTTCCACGAGTTGAATGATATGCGCAAGAAATGTCTCGCTTCCCACTTTCGTAACTTTTACTACGAGAGTTCCATCCTGATTAATGGTTGCCCCGATTACTGTATGCCCTTTCATCTTATCAATAGGCAGACTTTCTCCAGTCACCATGGACTCATCTACGCTGCTTTCTCCTTTGACTACAATGCCGTCTGTGGGTATTTTCTCTCCTGGTTTTATAAGCATGAGGTCTCCCACTTTTACTTCTTCAATAGGAATTTCCACTTCCTTATTGCCCCGGAGAATAGTACATTTCTTTGCTCCCAACTCTAAGAGTTTCCTGATTTCCTGGGATGCCCTTCCACGCGCTTTCGCCTCAACATACTTTCCAGTGGTAAAGAAAGCCATTATCATTGCTGCAACACCTGAATAATCCTGGACTAATCCTGAAAATGAAAATAACCCAGTAACGTAAGCTATGATCGTACCCAGAGCAATAAGGGAATCCATATTAAAATATGCTGTAAATAATCCGCGCAACCCACCTCTGATTGTTTCCCAACCGAAAATGAAAACCACTGGGAATCCTAGGGCTAAAATCACTATGACTGAATAAGGCATATCAATCAGAACTATATCAAATATCCTTTCAAAAATCATTAGAGCGGCAATAGGGATGGTAAATATCCAGGATAGAATCAATCTCCACTTCCAGCTTCTTATCTCGCTATCCTCGGGTGGCGATACAGGATCATGTTCGCCACGACTTTTCATTCTACCCTCGTGACGCGATAGCCCGTCCTAGCAACTGCCTTTTCAAGCTCTTCTTTTGTTACTGTGTCTTCTGCTTCCACCATTGCCTTCTTCAGCATAAGGCTTACTGATGCTTCCTTTACTCCAGAGACCTTCTTCAAACTTCTTTCTATATTACTGGCGCAACTTGCACAGTGCATCCCTTCAATCAATATCTTGACTTTTTTCATCTTCTCCTCCCTTTGTCCTGAAAATTGCTGATTGCCGATATCATTCTACCACCAATGTCCCTGTACCCATGCCCATGCTGCATGCGAAAGTAAAGATGCCCTCTTGATTTGGAGTGAATTCTACTGTATCCTGCGGAGTCTTAAGATATTTTTTGACTCCTAACGAGCGTATAGTGAAATCCCTGAAACATCCTCTAACACTTGAGTCTAAGCTGATGCTAACAGGTGTACCTGCCTTTACAGTTACAGTATTAGGATAGTAGTTATAATTCTTAATCCCTATAACAATATTTTGGACATCCCCAGACACAGGTCCTATATCTCCAGCATTTCCTGAAAGATTAGAATAATCGTTATTCTTTGAAGTAACTATATATGCAGCAATGGCTATCAATGCCAGGATCCCGAGCAAATATAGTGTAGACTTTTGCATCTTCATTGGAATAGAGGGCTCCTTGGCCCAAATACCATGAGCCAGATAGTCACTACAGTAAGGACAAAGCTCCATACGATAGTGTATGAATGATCTTCTCTCTGTTTCCTCTCAAGTTGTCTTGACTCTCCATAAATCATTAAATTCAATCCAAATACTATCCCTGCACATGCCACTAATGCTATGACTGCCATGACTATAAGATTGTCATTTAGGAGCATAACTGCGGTCATTGCCCCCATCAGACCTCCCATAAATCCTGCCATCGCGCCTTCAAGCTTACCCATTATGCCGCAGCACCTACCTGTTGTGACTCCAAAGAATATCCCTATAGACATCCCCAACACACTTCCCCAGAACATCCCATTTGTAGATCCAGCATAAAATCCTGGTAGAAATCCTGCTATCATACCTATTGTCATACCGACCATCATACCTGACATGCATGGAAATTCTTTATATGCCCTTACATGCCTTATTGAAGGAAGAACAATGGCATAACTTGCTATTGATAATAATAGAGGATACCCATATTTAGTTATGAAACCATCTACATGTTGCAGTCTCAGGTAATAAAGTACTCCTGCAACTGTCAGAGAAGTGACAAGAGAAACAAAAATTGTTTTAAGCAAGTCCTCCTTGACTTCCTCCTTTGTAAATGCGCTTAAGATCTTATCTGACATGACATCATTAAAATAAAGTATTATAAAAATGCTTTTGTGAAACTAGTTTCAAGATCGAGTTCACAAGATTTATTAAGGAAAATATCTTCGACAGAAAATGGAAAACAAAAATGTAGGTTATCTTCTCCTTGGCATATCTGCAGTAGTTGTCGGAATCGTATTCATGTTTCAGAATACCCTTAAAGGAATGGTAAAATCGAGCTGTACCATAGCACATGGAGGAGACTATTGCCCGATGTATGCCACAATAGACCAACAGACTTATCTTGCACTGGGAATTGTCGCAATATTAATATTGGTAGGTTTTGTCCTTGTATTATCAAAACCTGAGGAAAAAGTCATAGTCAAAACAAGAACAGTTGAGAGGAAAGCTGAGAAGAAAGACAAAGATACAAGAGGATTGACTGCCGAAGAAAAGAAAGTGCTATCCATAATCCAATCCAACAAGACAATCTTCCAGGCAGATATAATAGAAAAAACAGGATTCGGCAAGGCAAAGATGACACGCATTCTTGATCGCCTTGAAGGGAGAGGATTTATTGAGCGTAAGAGGCGCGGAATGACAAATGTTGTTGTATTGTTAGAATAGGAAAGCTTTTTAAATAAATTGTCTTAGATTTTTTATGCAAAATTATACCTATATGAGGCACAGTATTGGGACATCCTACCAATATATTGAACTGGCAGGAATGACAGAAGAGCAACGCCAGAATCTATCAACTTTCTTGACAACCTTTTATACTATAACTCAGAAGGAGTGGAAGCCACTTAATTGCGCCAATATTCCTCAACTTGCTGGAACAGCAAATAATATATTACGAGGATTAAACCTCAAGGGAATAGGTGACTTTATGGCTATGCATTGGAATCAAAGGCATTATTTTCTTGAATCTCAGTTGGATGACAAAAGAGTATTCATTTGTGACCCTACTGGAGTTCCCTCAGACTTTACCCGTTCAAAGGAAAAGATATTTCCTTATTTTGGACTTCTTGAATCGGCAACAAACAATCATAGGATTGTCTATGACCAAAGACAACTAGTCCCTTAATGGGCACTCTCCACTAATGCCTACCTAAATTTTTAGGGCTAAAGTTTATATATCCAACCCCATCTGATTTCTCATGCAGAAAATAAGAAAAAACATATGCAATGCAGTATTGGCCATAGGCCTAGCGGCAGGCTGCGTAGTTTCTCAGTCAGAGGATGAAGCCTACAGCCAGTGGAAGAAGCAAGTTGCCAGGACAGAAGAAATCAGAAAATCTCATCCAGAAATGCTTGAATCACTTGAAGGCAAACTATTTGATGCCGCCTCCAAAACAAACGAGACTGCAATAGGGAAGAAATTTCCAGATTACCCTCATGCCAAGATATCTGACCTCGCAGACATGTTCAAGACATGCGGCCATTATGCCATGTCTGCGACAGAAATAAGCGATACTCTCTCATTGGAATCAAGGAACAGCAATCCAGTCCAACGCATAATAAAACTGACTGAGCAACTCCTAGATAACGAGACGTACATAAACCTTTTACATAAGGATTTTGGTTTCAATGATATTGACTGTAAAGCTCATGCAGTCACCTCTACTGCAGTAGCACTCAAGATAATGAAGAACTCAACTAATGCTCCTGCTTACTTGGAGCTTATAACTGGCATTGCATATCATGAAGTGGCTACAAACGGAATGGGGCATATGTGGATGAAGGCGGGGGAAAATCTGATTGACAGCGCAATCACATACGGAAATCCAAAATATGTTCCTCTTGTGGGCGTAAAGATGTGGCTTAAAAACTCTATTCCAAATAAAGAAAAAACACAAGTCGTACTTACTCCTCAACTGTATTGCATAACTCCCGACATGAAGATAGATAAGGAATAATTTACCTTGCAATCCCTGCATTTTTCCTTTCTATCTGTATAAGCGCAAATAACAAGCAATTACAAGATAAAGATTGATATGTTAAATATTATGTTATGAATTTTAGCTCTCTGAAGAGTATGTCCAATGCCCATTTAGACAACATGATAAATGAGGTGTATGGAAGGTTTTATAAAAAGCCTGAGGGCTGCAGTATTTAATATGGAAGAAACAAAAACAAGATTTAACGATGGGAGAGCTCAAGACAGGTTCTTAGATAGATGTATCCAGCAAAAAGTTCCTTTAAAAATAGATTTAACCAAGATACCTGAACTCATACTTCACAAACATTTTCACTTCGTTGATTATATCGGTCTATCAAGTTGGTATTGCCAAGCATAGACGGAAATATAGAAGTTAGACAAAAATTGGGCGAAGAAATCGTAAGGATTAAAAACGGATATTGGAGGGATTGGAAGAACTATTCTCCTGAAATGAAGAGAGTAGTAGATAAATTAGGACATTTTCCAACAAGCACCGAATTAGAAAAAATAGAGATGCTTCAAAAGTGAGGAAAATCTCTAATAATTACTTTGCTTTCTTTAAAATAAAAGGAATTATTTCAGGCGAGAGTTTCTTCGGATATCCTTTTCTTTGGTACCCTACGATAAACCCCTCATGATAATCAACTGACAATGGCCATGGACTCATCGTTATGCAATTATCTTTTATGTTGAACTCAATCTTCTCAATTTTATTTGAACTATGATTCGATAGAACTTCTGAACTTCCACGAGTATCTTCCTCAAAAGAAAAATAGAATGCAATTTCATCTGCGAAATCAGTGATTCGATCAGCAAAGAGGAACTCTTTCGGAGAAATAACTACTTTTTTCATCTTATTCGATAAAAATTTCTCTAGAATTTGTCTAATATCGCTCATGTCTTCAGGGATAAGTCTATTTATGTGGTGTAGCGATACAATATCTGCTATAATATCCCCACTATCTTTTAAGATTCCTTTCTTGAGTGTATCTCTACGCTGTTTTTTTGTTAGCGATCCAACAGGGAAGTTATCATAATCTTTATATCCTCTATCATGAAACAAGACCCCTTTAACAAATGAATGAGTTGGAATGTTCGGTTTCTGGAAAGATTCGTTTCCCCAAAGCAATGCAATGGTCGCAGCAATTTTTACATGCTCTGATTGCGGAATGTTTATCTGCCTCTTTTTTGATTTAAACATCTTATGCTTCCTCTTGATCTATGATGAACTCGTTTCCATCTGGATCAGCAATCACTGCATTCCAACTACCCCAAAACTGTTTTACTGGTCTAATTACGATCTGGACACTTTGCTTTTCACATTTTTCTATAAATTCGTGAATGTCGTCAACGTCAAAGATGGCTGATGATCTACCTCCAATTATGTCCATAACATCGATTCCAGGTACATCTTCTCGGTATTTGTTTGCTATCATGACTACATTAGGTAGAAAATAATTTACTATTCCTTCTCTATCGTCCCTTCCTATCAATGCAGGTAAGGAGTCTTTTCTGGCTCCCTCTATGTGGGCAACTTTCTCTTTATATGTCCGTTCTAAACCTTTAACTTCCATGAGAAATCACTAAATATTATTCTTATAAACCTTTCTTTAGAGAAGGGCGTTTAAGACAATTTGTCTGAACCGTACGGATACCATTGTAAAAAAGACCCTATTCGAAAAGGTATTGAGTGAATTCTTAGTGCCGTCAGTTGCACCTGTTTTTCGTTTCATTCAAAACAAGAATGCCCCTGCCGGGATTCGCACCCGGGTTTAGGCCGTTCTCCACTGTCTCTATATGAGACACTGGCGCGAAACCTTGTGGGCTTCAACAAATACAGTGCCTGTCCGAAGATGGACTGAAGTTATTGTCTCGACGACTTAAACTTCGGCGATGCGAGAGGGCCTCGTCCTTGACTGCTAGACTACAAGGGCATATATGGACAGAGAGAAGATGGTTTAAAAGAGTTACTCTTTAGTATTCTTCAGCTTATTCAAGCAATGATATTGCCTTCTTCTTTATATCATCAAGAGGATAAATATCCCTAAAGTGTTCATGAGGAAGCTTATGATTGCCAGTTTCTCTATTCTTATTGTTGTTAATCCTGCAAGCAAGCTCACTCCCACCTCATCAGGAAGAGGCGATGCGATTATTATCCCTGCCATAGCATAAAGAAGATAGATTTTGATCTTTTTAGAAAGATCCTTTTCAATTAGGTTTGAAATGACCTTAAAAGGAGGTGATTTGCTTAGTTGCTTAAACTCATCCATAAAAGACACCTTTATAATCCTGAATATAAGCAAATCTGACAGCAATGCCCCTGCTCCTCCTACGATTGCAGTGAGAAAAATATTGTCATAGCCTATCGTTATGAATATACCTATGGCAAATGGAGTGGTAAATCCAAATGAGAATAGGACTCCTGCCGCAAATGCTCCAAGATAGCCTAATGAATTAATGCCTTGGATAGAATCCTGATTAATTGCATAGGTAAAGATGTAATAAGCAAGCAGTGCTGAAAAAGCCAATAGAGTCAGCTTTGGATACCTAAACTTGAAAATATCTGAAAGTCCTGCCATGCTTTTTTAATATAGCCCCGCCAGGATTCGAACCTGGGTCCCGGGAGCCAGAGTCCCGGATACTTGACCGCTATACGACGGGGCTATAAGCCTCGAAAGAGAACATGTGTTTTAAAACTTTCTAATCCTTATTTTTAGATCTTGCATTTATTCTGTCCCTTATAACAGCCGCCTTCTCGTAGTTTTCATTTCTGACTGCACTGGAGAGCTGTTGTTGCAATGTCCTGTGCTTTCTCTTCTTACATTCACCATTATATCTGAGACGCACAATATCAGGATTAATGTCCCAGTCATGGTCTCCAAAAGGATACTCACAGATAGACCATGTATGCTTGGCGAGCCTGAGATCAATATCATCAAAAAAACGATGCGCCACTGAGGCTTAAAAGCCGCAGTTTGATGCAGGCGCTCGTTTCACCAAGAACATTGTTCTTGGATGCCATCAAGAATAGAATATTCTTGAGGTTTGGATGCTCAAGGAACAACTCCAGCTTAAAAGCTGGAGTTTTAGTCAAGTTCCTTGACATAATCAATTTTTCTCTTTCCAATCCTTTCTATAGGCATGCCCTTCTTTTGTCTAAAATTTGGATATACATTTGCACATAAATTCAGACAATGTACCTGGCCTTCAATAAAACAGATTGCCCTATACTCGATAAATCCTTTCTCTCCAACAACCATGTCTTTGACTCTTTTCTCTAGAACTCCCAAATTTAGCGGATTTCCTGTGACTCCCATCCATACTTTTAAGGAAACCATGACTTAAAAGCATTTATGTGAATAATTTACAGGTAAAGAAAGATTTTTATATAATTAGTCACTCCTTAATTGAATGAGGTGAAAATGAACTGGACATTGATAATTGTTGCGGCACTCATAGTATTTGTCTTCTTAAGATTCAGAGAAGTAAGACATAGAGCCACCCATATGATTATAGCGATATTTCTGCTTCTTCTTGTGGGTTCGGCAGTAGTAGTTTATTTTAACAATGATGTTGACTTGACTTCTTTTGATGGGATTGCAGAGGCAGGTCAACTTTATTTCAAATGGATCGGCACAATATTCTCAAATCTTGGTAAAGTGTCTTCTTATGCCGTACAGCAAGACTGGCAAGCAATACCTCGGGATCAAAGCAATGAGACAGTGATAGAATCATGAGATTAGTCTCGCTTCTACTGATAACATTTCTTCTCCTGGGAGGTTTCTTTATAATAAGTAATGAAGGATTACATGTGCAAAAAACAGATGAAAGAAATGTCTTCATAGAGAAATATAGTCTTTGGATCATTAAGCTTGTCTCACAGGCAGCCACAATTACAGGAAATGCGCTAAAGCTTGATTGGCTGCCTTAACAGAGACTTTTTATATCTTGATTTTTACATTGTCCATATGCCTCCGTAGCTCAGCCGGTAGAGTACCACCTTGGTAAGGTGGGGGTCCCGAGTTCAATTCTCGGCGGAGGCTTTTTTATTTTTGTGTAAGAAACCTGGTTTTAAAGAGAATAGTTTAATTTTTTTTAATGCAATCCATTCTTGTTTAATTCTATCAACAAGCCCTGGATGAAATCTTCTTACTTGTTTTAACACTTCATCTAACCCTTTAGATTTTGCCCACATTAAAGATTTTTCAACTAAATCTGAATCATCATCCGGAATTGCTGCTATTCTATGGAGATATAGGTAAATATGTAACTTGCCTTGTGTTTCTAGATGCAATAGATGTTCTCCAGCATTAACAATTTTATTTTCTCTGACAGGTTTTACTGGCTCATGTGAAATAACTTCATCATCCCAAGTTGAGCCATCATTAAAAAAAGTTGATGATGGAAGTTCATACAATGATGCTGGAATATTATATTTCAATCTGAAAGCCCCAGGGAATCTTTCAACTAAATAAGGAATATTAAAAATTATTTCTCTTCCTAAACAGCAAGTATAATCTCCACCAGTTCTTCCAAGAAATAATGATGCAATAACTTCGTCCTTTGAAGCACATACTACTTTTCTACCATTCTTATTGTCTGAAAGAGGATTGATTACACCAAGTCCTTGCTTTGGTGATGCGTGGTAAACTACATCATTCATACTTTATCGTTTTTTATTTGTTATTTAAATCTTTCCATATGTTGCCTTTATTAAGTAACAAATTTAAGTGTTTTCGCCGCTCACCACCATTTTCCGTTGTCGTCTCAGTAGAGGATTTTTGAAATCCCCATTTTTAGGGCATTTCTTGAGATAAGCCCTGCTACTCTTTCAACTAGATTGAGGTCAAGCATGTTGCACCCCATTACTCTTTATGAAAATCTTGGCTGTCCTTGAGAGAGTAAGTGCTTCTTGTTCCTGCTCGCAGACTACAAGGCCTAGGGAACGCAAAGACCTGAGAGTCGCCCAGATAGTAGACTCTGCGCATTGCAGCTGCTCAGCTAGAGATTGAGCCGTCTTGGTTGCTGTCCTCTTCTCCTCAGAAGAAGCAATTAGACCTAAGACTAATTTTTCTCTACGGTTTAACTTTCGGCTGGCAATAGCCAAAAAACACGATGTCACCGAAGAGCATTCAGATGCAGAACTAAATTTAGAAGTTGATTTCATAAGAGGGTATCAGAAAAGTTTAATTTGGTATAGAGATACTCTCTTATGCCATATGGAAGTACCAACTAAAGGTGATTGAATTCCTTCCTGTAGGTTGGCACTTTAATTCCATACATATTTCTATTCTCCGCCCTTTAAAAGCCTTTTCTGTGAAAAAAATAGGAGTAGTTTATTGTCTTTTCTTAGGTACTTTGAGTTAAAACTGGGAGGCACGTACGGTTCTTTCTGAGAGAAAAGAGATAGTCTTCACCTTTGGCTCAGTTGATTTAGTAGTGTAATTGTTGAAAGATAAAATTATAAATCATTAATTCTTTATTGAAAGATGAAATTAACAAAAGAGGATAAAGAATTAATTCAAAAAGCAGAAAATCTTGGAAAGAATAAATATGTTTCAAAAAAACATTCTGTATCTGCTATTGTATTAACAAGTAAAGGAAATATTTTCTAGGGAATGAGTATGGAAGATATCCAAACTGGAATTTGTGCAGAAAGAACTGCCTTTTTTAAAATGATGCCTGATGAAAGAGAGATAAAAACTATTGTGGCAGTTTACAAAGATAAAGTTATCCCTCCGTGCGGGATTTGCAGAGAAATTATGTATGATATGAGCGAGAAAAATCTAGAAAATACTTGAGTAATTGTATCAAAGAAGCAGAAAGTAAAACTTAAAGAACTTTTTCCTTTCCCTTGGAAAGAAGCTTTTTGAAGATCATAAAAACAATGCGCACCATACCTTAAAGGGTATTGTTTGTTGCAGCGCTCGTTTTTAGACATGCTCGCGAATTCATCTGCGCCCTAAAGAATGTAGTTTTCAACCTAATTCGCGACATAACCGAACTGTCTATCGATAGATTAGATAGGAGTCGATCGCATTTAGAAAAATTTAAAAATCCAGCATAAGTTGATTTTATATGAATTACATCCCTTCAAATCAAAGATTGCATGATTTCAATGAGGCTCCCAGAACAGGGAGTTATGAGAGGCCATTGCCTGAAGACACTTATGTCCTTCCTCGAGTGCCTGTATTCTCATCAAGATCAAATTATTCTGGAGGCCTAAGAGCGGGAGGAATGGATGCACAGAGCTACATTGCTGCAATTGCTGGAGCCAGAGGTTACAAAGCGCCTCAGATGATTAGGGGAGATTATAATCAAGCTGAATCTAGCGGGAGAAGATTAAATTTTCCAACGATATCTCTAAGCAGCCTAAGAGGTACAGGTACTCCCAAGTGAATATAGCGCGGGACGTAAATTTTTAGTTATCCACTTATATCCCGCGAATATGGTGGCGGTAAAATACTTCAGTCCACCACCATATATAAAAACCCAAAATTTCTTAAGATTAGATGGACATTGAAAAATTGAAAAATGAATATGCTGTACTGGAAAAGAAATACAAGTTGTCTACATTCTCAGAACTAAATTCTTCATTTGACATAGAGAAGATAGACGATGACACTGAACTTCTTGCAAAGAATATCCGAAAAATCATGATGGATAAAATCCTTAATTCCGTTTCCTGGCTAGATATGCTTATCAACCAGATGAACGCGCCCAGAATATACCAGCCCTATTTCAGGACAATGAGTATGAAAGACAAGGAGAACCTTATCAAGATTTACGACCAGCTTGGTGCATTAAGCCTCACATCACTAAGTCTCGAGATAGACTCAAACGAGAAGAAAGAATGCGATGCGATAAAAGAAATCTATTCTGTATGGAAAAGCGTGAAACCCTCATTAATACAAGTCATAGATACAATAAGAATACCACCTTCCACATCGACAAAAAAAGAGAGAAATTACTTCGGTTGATTTAATAACCTTTATTTAAATAGGAGGGTTTTGGAATAGAATTAAAGATCTTCGAGCTTCTTGAACCAAGCGCTTAAAAAATTATCTGCGGGAATAAGGTGATAATTCACTTCATGTCTCTCCATTAATACTCCGTGAAAATACTCCAATTTTTTAAGAAACATCTTTTTAGTTGGTTGCTTGATGATATCATCAATAATCCTCTTATACTTTGAAGAGAATTCGGCAAGTTCACTTAAATGAAAGCAAATAATATGTGTCTGTTCTCCACCTAACCTCCATTTATCAAATGTCTTACAGAGCTTTTCATAATAGTGAGAAGTGATATCTTTGGACATCTTATGCGAGAAATGGATCTAGATTTATCTCAAGAAATGCTATTGGCATCTTTATCCCCCATTCCCTTAAGGTCTCTGGGTGCATTTCCCCTATGACTCCGATGGACTTGCCATTTGATATGACTTCTCCTACTCTGCCTTCTATAAATCCGTCTTTGACTGACTCCTTAAGACTGCACTTGATACCGAAAGATCTGAATAAGTACTCCAGAACTTGCTTCAACTCAGTAAAATTGGCAGGGGAAGACGCAACTATAAGATGACTCGATTCTCCGATACCTGTCTCTATCTTGTTGTCCTTCAGAAAAACAGTACCAATCTCGAAGATCTTCTGAGGGTATTCATTGTCCTTATTCTCTGAAAATATCCTCAGCGCAGGGACAAGAAGTGATGGGCGAAGGTACTTATATTCAGTCTTTGAATCTTCAACTTCTATCTTCTCCAAGCCTTTATTTCTTTTGATCTCGTCTTCTTTAACCAGATGATAAGAAGAAATCTCCAAAAATCCTAGCCCTATCAGGGCTTCTGCTATCTTTGATTTTATTTGACTAGCTCTCGATTCTCCTCCTATCGTAGAGACTTTAGGTATTTCAGGCTGTATCTTATCATAACCATAAGCAATTGCAATATCTTCAATGAGGTCAACCTCGTGTAATACATCTGTCCTCCATGGAGCTACTGAGACAGTACCTTTCTTATAATCATGACCCATCTTAGCAAGAAATCTCTCAACCTCATTCTCTTTCAAATCCAACCCTATAAGTTTATTTGCATTATCTAGAGATAATTTCATCTTTTCAGGGCTCAAGTCTGGAAATGATTCTTTCTCACCGTCCTGTTGAGTGCATTCTATCGAATGTATTTTGCCCCCCATCTCTGCTAATGCTGTCAATAGAATAATCAGGGCCTTTTTTATGACATTAGGATCTGTTCCTGTACATTCTACAAATACATTTTTGGTATTCTCATCAATCTTGCCTACTTCATGTGCGTTTATTATAGGAGGCATTGACATAATCACTCCTTTAGAATCAACAAATACTGGAAAAACATCCCAGTCTGATACCAGATGCGCATACTCTCTTCCAGTTGGATGCCTGGCCAGCACTTGTCTTCCAGTGATAATCTCTGGATATTCGAGTGGCCTAAACATAATCTCATCTGGGTTCATTCCCTTGAAAGTTATTGGGAAACTTATTTTGTCAAGAGGATATAATCCAATACCTCCTTTTTTTCTATTCCTCAGAAGAGTTGCTCCTAACTTCTCCTGGATTTGGATGACTTCTTTTATCCTCTCATTATCAAACTTGACACCTTTAACTATACAAGCATATGCATATACCCAATTCTTTGGAAGGGGTTTTTTGACAATCAATTTTTCTCCTGAAGATGAGACAGTGTATTTTTTCAGGCCAGGACTCTTACCAATAAATGCAGAAATTGCCCTTACGTAACCCTGCATAGAAAAAAGATCCGGACGGTTAGGCAAGACTTCTATCTCTATCTCTGAGTCGGTCAATGACTCAACATGAGTACCAAAAAGATTAATCTTGTCTTCTATCTCTTTGGTCAGCTTGATATTTTTCTCAAACTCTTTCCTCGGAAATTTTACTGAAGCCATCAGTCTAAGGCCTCCTTCTTTTCTCTTAATCTCTGAATATCGTTCTCATACATCTCTCGGAGGTCAGTGATACCATATCTATCCATTATCACTCTATCAAATCCTGGTCCCCATGCAAGGACAGGCACATATTCTCCAAGCAACGGGACTACAACCTCTGGCCTAAATATGCCTGCTCCTCCAATCTCTATCCACTTCTTATTGCCTTTGTGAAAACCGTATATCTCTACACTTGGCTCAGTATATGCAAAAAAAGATGGAATGAACTTTATTTCTGCAAATCCCATCTTTGTGAAAAATTCCTTTAAATATCCCAGGAGATTCCTAAAGTTAGTATCTTTTGAAACTACTATGCCATCTGTCTGATTAAATTCAAAACCGTGTGACCAATCAAGAGTCTCATTCCTAAAACATTTTCCTACTGAGAAATATTTTCCAGTCTTATTTTTTATTCCTCTCAATGATGCTAGTGTCCTGGCAGATAAGCAAGTAGTATGTGTCCTTAAAAGGACTTTCCTGGCTTCTTCTTCCTTCCATGAATATCTCCAACCTTTGCTTCCTGAGACTCCTGACTCGTGGGCCTTTTTGACATCCTTTACCACATCGCTGCTGGGCAGTTTTCCTTTCTCACCTTTGATGAAAAAAGTATCCTGCATTTCTCTGGCAGGATGATCCTGCGGAGTAAACAACGCGTCAAATACCCAAAAGGATGAATCTACAAGAGGGCCCTGCATCTCCTGAAAACCGAGATCCATCCATATCCTTTTAGCCCTATTTATGGAGATGTTGACAAAATGTCTCTTTCCACCAGAAATCTTTGGGACTGCAGCTTGGATGTCATATTTCCTAAACTTTTTTCCCTTTGACCAAGCTCTGATTACTTCTGGAGAAACCTCTTCTATAAGATTAGATGCATATGCAAGATCTTTGCCTGCAATTTCATGGCCTAAAGAAGTAAGAGAAAACGAAACTAAATTTACTACATTGACCTGCACAATGTCCTTTCGCTTCTTCAATTGTTCAAGAGCGTGTAAGTATTCTGGAGACAGCTTTGATTGCTCGATAGGCAAGATTTCAATAAACTGTTCTTCTAGAGATTTTTTCATCAACTCTTCTTTTGAAGCATTCAATAAAAGTCTTCCATTTGATATGGATAGAAGAGCCTTGTTCTTCAATACTCCGAGGGCAACTTTGAACTCATTATCTGAAAGTTTCGATAATTTCTTAGTCTCTTCCAGACTAAGGTTTCCATGAGACTCCAACAAAGTTAGAAGCTGCCTTTCCGGGAGATGATGTTTTTTATAATATATCCCATTAGTGCCTAAATCTATGACTGCCTGCTCGGTAGCCTTTATTTTGACCAATCCCTTATTTTCCATGAACCTAAGGGCCCTCATCACTGAAACATTATCAAGCCCTGATTTTTTCTCTATCTCCTCAATTGAATATTTCAGATAAGGTACAACCTTCCTTTCCATAGGAGAAAGCATATCTGTAATCTTTTCCAAGTCTGATGAAGGCTTCTTTTCCATATAGGCTTAAGGCAAGAAGGGATTATAAAGATTTGTTTCACAAATCTTTATTTCTTTAAACTTCTAAGTAAATTTTCTATGCACTTGCGTCTTTCTAACGAATTATGAGTTTTCTTAAAAAGAAGTGCCCATTTATGGGTATATTGCATGTAAATATTAGTCATTTTATCCTTGCCTAATGAAGGCTTCTTCTCAAAGACCTTGTGGGTTCTTAGAGCATAACGTGTAATATAAGTGACAAGCCCTTCATTCCATTTCCATGAGTCTGGCCTGAGACAATTATCATCAATCAATTCGTGAATAAATTCATGCAATAGAATTTCCTTGAAATGATTTTGTTCATTATCCCTAGGAGTCCAGATTATAGTAAGTCTTTTATTTTTACCTATTTTTTGTAGGACTCTATCGTAAAAAGCTTGCATCTCTTTGCGAATTCTTAAATCTGAGATATGAGCCACCAATTTTAGTTCTGTATTAAGTTCTTCCTTAGAGATTACACATCCATGTCTTCCATGCAACTCTTTTTTAAAATAAGGAGAGGAAAGATATTTTATGAGTGCCTTGGGGCGATTTTTAACTAGTGTGTTTCCGAATTTTTTGTAGAGAGGATCGGGACACCCTCCCAAAATACATCTCATAATAATATTGCGTGAAGATGTTTTTAAGTAAGGATACCTTCTTCCCCGATATTGGAGACCAAATTCTTGCGCAATTCTAAATATTTCTTTTTGAAATAGCATTGTTAGAGAAAAATAGCTCGCTTTATTTGCATTGTGGAAGCTCCCAAAGCCATTAGTAATTGTGTGGCATCTCTCTGGTCTCTTCCACCTAAGAGTGATATCCTTACTCCAGCCTTCCTGCATAGCCTGATATTCTGCTTAATCTTTGATAACCTTGTCGCTTTTTCCTTTTTAGGTAAGGAACGCAATTCTTGAATGTCAATACCTATAGAAATACCATTTTTTGCTGATATCCTTGCTAGGACTTCGTTAAACCCTGAATCTATACTCCTCAATGATCCTTTTCTTTCTCCCTTCTCCGGAGAGAGAAGAATATCGAATTTTCCATACTCGATTATCTTCCTATTGAACTGGTCTCCTGATGCTTTAACAATTACTGGAGAGCTTTCTTTCATCAACATTTTTCGCGCCTTATCAAAGTCAGATGTATCTATCATTCAACCTGCAAGTATCGTTCCCTTAAATGGTTTTTGGGCAAGTAACCTGCCAAGATTCTCAATATCCTTGTCTACGATAATCGTCTTTATCCTATAGTTCATTATTATTGTAGCCGCTTGCTGGTCAAGAACAAAATGTTGCCCTGCTTTAAACTTCATTTTAGATATCCTTGCCTTAAAGTCACTCCATGACTCAGAAGGTATAAATTTTGCATCTTTGAAAACTTTTGGATCCTTTGTATATAGACCATCTACATTGGTTATGTTGATAAAATCAGTCTTGAGGAAATGGGCTAATTTTGCAGCAGTGCCATCTGATGTCTCATCTGGTGAATACCTTAACGCGCCACAGAGGACAAAATCGTTCTTAAATAGATTGTTCCTTACATCAATCATATCTTTTGGTAGATGTGAATTTGCGCGTTTGCCAAAGAATTGCATCAAGAATAGAGCGTTCATCCTTGTAGCCCTCATGCCTGCCTCAGATATATTTTCTGCGTCTGCACCTTCTTTGACAAGAGCATCAATATATTTTCTTGCTATACTTCCTCCTCCGCATACAATGACAAACTTAAACTTTCTTGAATGCTTCTCAAGAAGCTTCTTGAATTTATCCAGAAAAACGAAATCTATTTTATCAGGCACTATCACTGATCCCCCTAGACTTATCACTAACACCTTTTTCATTGGAGTATCAAGGAAAAACGCATTTAAATATCCTTTGCGGTTCACTTCATTTCTTATTCTTAAATCATACTTGCTTTGGAATTAATTTCCTTGAGTACGATCACTTGAAAACATTCCCTGTCTCATTGCTCCAAAACAAGAGGTCGAGATGATCAATTGGAATGGATATCTTTGATGAAAATCCAAGAAATTTCTCTTCTATCTCGTGATAATGCCTTGAATTTCTTATTCTTAAATCATTCTCACTTATCACTCCGAGTTCTTTAAGGTTTCTTAAGATATGTCTGTCCAAGATTGCAATTTTATTATCTGACTTCCCGATATTTCTTAAAAAATGGCCTGCTTCTTTCATCCCATATCCTTTTACTTCTTTAGCTAGATTATTCCTGAGGAGAACTCGGTCCTCATTATTGAGCTGTGCAGAAATTTTTGGCCAGGTCTTAAAAGCCTCCATGAGATACTTTGCCTTATTATTGTGGAACCTCGTCCTTGTCCGTAGTATATTTCTCAATTCATCTATTTTAGGACTCTTGAGCTTGCTTATCTCTTGCACTGCTTCCCAACACCTATGAGCATTGCTTTGAGGCGTCAGAAGACAAAATTGAAATTCTCTAAAAAATAAATTATCAGGCAATTTCCTGAATTCGTCCAATTTATTCTTGATAGTCTGCTCGTGGACGCGATAAGTTTCTATTAGTTGTCTCGACATTTGTCAATAATATAAAATCAATATAAATATCTTTCAATCAAGCTTTGAAGGCTCTTTTTTCTGGATAATGAAACGTGTGCCTACAAATTCTGACACTACGGAAGTTATTACAAAGTTCCCAAGAGCTGCCTTGAAAACTCCAGGGATTATGGGTATTTTAGTTATCTCTGATATTTCTGACATAATCTTCCTTATCTCATCTGTCGTCAGGAAGATGTTTGTGTTCTGTATAAATCCTGACCTATAGACTGTGATCTGCTTGCCAGGCCCAGGGCATTCTATAGTCTGGACTGTCGGATCCAACATAAGATTGTTCAGCTTATTAAGCGCCTCGACAGTTATCAAAGTTGGCGGAGAAGGATGTATCTCCTTACTCTTTTTCAGCTCCTCTTTCTTTGGTTCTGGCTTGACTGAAGGTTTTGGCGGCTGAAGATGGGGTATCTTCATTTTCAGATTTGTTGGTGCTGGCCTGGGAAGCCTACGATGGATCATTATAGCCTTATTAAACTTTGGAAGATTAACGTCCAACATCGATTTTCTATCCGTATGGGACAGCAGTTCCCTTAATGATTTTCTTGATGGGGAATCTTCCACTGGCTTTCTTTGAGGCAGATTTACGGGGTGCGGAGAAAATTTAAGAGGTGTAATTTTTCTTTCTGGCGGAGGAGTTATTTTCTTTGAAAGTGAAGGCAATGGTTCTGTGCCTGCAGTATACTCAGACATTGGAGGGGCATCTTCCTCAAATTCGGAAAGATCCAACTCTATAGGTTCTAGAGGTTTTGATTTCTCAAAAGTCTCTCTCTCAATCATCCTTACTGCCTTTGATATTTTCTCCTTATCCAAGAAGATAGTAGGCATCTTACCGCTAAAATTTGAGATAATCTGAATAAAGAAAGCTTCAAGAAATGCCTGGCCTATATCCCTTTGTTCCTGGGCCATATTAGACCCTCGGCAAAGGTTTAGTCATTGCTGATGGTTGCAGATCATCAGTAGAACCCATAGGCAATGGTCTTGATGCCCCATATACCTTCTCCCTCAATCTTTCTTCCATCATAGTAAGTCCCTTCGCAAGGACTTTGTTCTGATCGAGCAGCTTGTCTATCTTATCAAGGAATTCTTTATCCTTCTCGTTTGTTTGATTTGCAGGGGTTCCCGCAAAGTTCCTTGCAGCCATCTCAAACAAAACTAAGAGGTTAGAAATCTGGTCTGATAGCTTGCTGAACTTCTCCGCCATGTCAGTCTGGACCTTCTGCAGTATGACTATGTTCTCAATAAGCTTGTGCTGTAATTCTTCCTGCAATTTTGATATCTCCTTTACCTGCTCTACCTGCTTTTTTGCTTCCTTCAGATGTTCCATAGAATCAACAGTTACTCTTTTTCCAGGCATTGTTTGAAGAGCATCTTATTGTTTATAAATGTTTTCGACCTCGAGGAGAGTTGGGCATTATCCAAAATCAAACTCTTAAATTAATTAAAGGCAAAGCTTAAAATGCCGATTTTACTTGGATTTACAAGGGTCCATAGTTAAATGGTATAATTTTCGGCTCCAGAGCTATTTGGAGCAACCGAAAGTCGGGGGTTCGATTCCTCCTGGGCCCATCCTACTAATTAAAGTTCTCGCTCAAATAATTTTCCCATCTCTCAAAATTGTGAGTGACATCTTCCATCCTTGCATGATAGAGAGCATTCTTACCTTGTGCACGATACCAAGAAGGAGAAGGATAACCTGCGCGCTCCCGTGCCTTTAAGGCTCTGGTAAACAGTGCTAGTGATACAAGACATTCCCCTCCAAACCTACTTCTAATGCTGTCTCCCTGTCTCTTTCTAGATGTTGGGCCGCCGTGTAGAGTCTCAAGTTGTTTTAAATACAAATATGCGTGAGGGAGTATTTCAGTTTGGTTTGGGCGAATAGTCTGCAGCATCAGTCCTGCAACATCTACGCATTCTTGTGGATTGTGCTTAAATTGTGCTTGTGAAAGAAGAGCAATAAACTGATTGTTTGCGTCTTCAGTATAAATTTTCTGTGAAGAATTGTACAATACTTTCCCTATACTCTCGAGAAGAAGGTGGCGAATGCTTTCATCATTCCATAGTCTTCTTAGAGCTGCAGGATCCTTATCTGGAAATGCTTCTTCCATCAAATTCATGATGATTAAAAAATAAATAGTTTCTTAAATATTGATGTTAATGATTACAACAATCAATTACATCAAAGTTTCTTCAGAATATCTATCTCCTCGAAAGAGATTGCTGCCCCATGGAATTTTGTAGCATATAAAAGAGCTTCCAAGACTTTATTGCCTTTAAGATTTATTAGACCTTTCTTGTAAACTACATACACGAGCTCTGATGACCTTACAAACCTATATTTATGAAATATCTTGAAGTTCTGCGCAATAAGGTCTACCTTCTGATGTATCTTCTCTGACATGACTCTCTCAAGGCTCTCTGGGCTCTCACACAACATCCTTGTTGTGCGCTCATCGATGGCTATAAGAGTCTCAAACCCTCTCTTGGACAAGATGTCGTTCAGCGCAAGACAGGAGATTTCAGCTTCGCTAACTATAGAAACCCACTTGCCATTAACCTGGATATAATGATTTGCCATATCCATGATGTCACGAGTGTCCTTGTCGATATCTTCTTCCTTGATGCCCAATACTGATGGAAGATTCAGGACTCCTGAATCCATAAGCGCCTGTATGTTCAATGCGCCAAGTTCAAATCTTTGGATACTTAGAGGCCTGTCAATGATCTCGTGTTTGACAGCAGAAGTTATAAGAAAATAACAGTCGCAATTTTTCTTTAATTTCTCCAAGACATATAATAGGCCATTCATCGAGAGATTTATCAATGTTCCAGAGTCGAAAATAAGAGCTTTCATTTTCCTAACCTCTTTACCATATAATATTCATTTACATTCCAATACATATTTGCAAGCTTTGCCTCTATGACGTATCCATTTCTTTTGTAAAAAGCTATTGCCTTAGCATGCTTATCTGTGGTAGCTAATAAACAGACATGACAATGGTTTTTCTTAGCAATTTCTTCAAATTTCTTTAAGAGTATCTTTCCAATTCCAATATTTCTAAATTTAATATCAACAATTATGTCATCTAAATATGCTACTCCTCCGTTAGTATTGCCATAGATATACCCTACAATTTTGCCTTTAATATAAGCCGCCCATCTGAACTCTTTTTCCTTATAAAAATAATTATTCTCTTCATTATATTTTGTCCATGTTTTCAGAGCAAAAGAAGTCACATTATCATAATCTTTTTTTGGTACTGATTGCACTTTCAGATTATTCATGAGAAGAACCTCAGGGCCATTTCTGCACGTGAACGGACATCTTGGGTGGAAACATAATTCCTCTCCAGAACTTCTTTTTGCCCAGTATATTCCGAAAGCTCCCATTGAGTAACGCCCAAAAGTGCTGCAGTACGGCCCATAGAAATGCCGTGCTCATATATCTTTGAAGCCTTGTTTATTGAAGCTTTCCTAAGCACATCCTGAATAAATGGTTTTATGTTCAATGATGTGCTTGTCAAGGCAATCCTTGCTCTTTGCAGATGGCCTTCATAAGCCTCCAGATTCCCTTCCTTCAATGCTAGAAGCGCGAGATCCAGGTATCCAATAAACTTTTTAACCACAAGGTCATAATTCCTAATCCTATGGAGATCTTTCCTCTCAACAATCTTGCTCATCGAATAGACAAGCACTGCAATCATAATGCTACTTGCGTCCTGCTCTGAAGAAGCACAGTGAATAGTTTGGTTTGATAGCTGGCTCAACTTCGTGCCGTCTTTCTTTAGAAGTGCCTGCTTGGCATCTTCAAGAACGTGGATTATATGGGACACCTCTTCCATTGATTTATCAAGCAATGAATGTATATAAACATTACAGGCGCTCAACTACAAAGACTTATAAAGTTCTATATCTTTTTTATCTCATGGAGGCAATTCTTGATAGCAGTTTCATCATTTCTTGTGTCAAAAAGAAAATTGATTTTATATCTGTATTAGAGGAGATGGGTTTCAAGGTATTGCTCCCAAAGGAAGTATTTCAGGAGCTAAAAGACCTTCGCCTAAAAGTCAGGTCGGCTGACAGGGCAGCTATAGATATGGCATTTGATTTATTCAACACTAGAAAGATAAAGAAGACTTCACTTGGAAATGATGCTGTGGACAAAGGGCTTATCTCGATAGGCAAGAAGGGAGCGTATATAGCGACTCTGGATTCAGGTATAAAAAGAGAAGTCCAAAACAAGATAGTCATCAGGGAATCTCAAAACTCTATAGAAGTCGAGAGAGATTAGTACCTGAATACAAATTCTTTTAAAGCGGCTTGGTGAATTAAACCGATGAAGAGGATGCAGTTTGATGCAAATGGAAAATTATTTAGTGTTGACAATAAGGCTGTGAATTTTGGAAACAACCGCAGAGATATTGAGGATGAAGATGAGCTATTGGGCACAAATCTAAGGACATCTGATGCACTATCATTCCTAAAAGAAGAGACAATAAGCAATGTCGTTGATAGTGAGACGTGGAGTCTTTACTCTGAAGGTAAAAAATTAGAACCCCTAAGATTCTCAAATGGAAAGAGTCAGGAAGCCATAGCCAAAGAAATTGCAGGACATATAAATAATGGCAAGAAGTTAGTATTTCTTCACGGCGTATGCGGTACTGGAAAATCAGCAATAGCCTTGAATATTGCTAGACTTTTGGGCAGGGCATCTATAGTTGTGCCTGTAAAAAACCTGCAAAGGCAATATGAAGAGGACTATACTTCAAAAAAATATGTCCTAAAGAAAGGGGGTAAGAAGATGAAGATAGCAATGATAACTGGGAGGGAAAACCATGATTCTGTTTTGTTTCCAGGAGTCTCGTGTGCCGACCCTTCTCTTCCTGACACTATAAAGTTAACTGATAAAAACTTAGAGAAACTAGAAGAATATTATAAACAGAACCCTTATATAAGGAACAAAGATATGCCAGAGATAAAAGATCTTAGGAGGATAGCAATAGCCCCCGCCAATCCTTATTGGAGCCCAATATTACCAGCAGAAATAGAAATTGCCGCTATAAAGGATGCTAAAAAAAAGACTTACAATGGGCTTGAGGGTAAGCAGTTCACATTTTACCATAGAAAAGAAGGTTGCTCTTATTACGATCAATACCTTGCTTATATGCAAGCGGATGTCCTTATATTCAATGCGGCAAAATATAAGATAGAAGTTGCGCTTGACAGGAAGCCTGAAACAGAAGTGGAAATAATAGATGAAGCTGACGAATTCCTGGATAATTTCTCTATGCAGGATTCATTGAATCTAACTCGCCTTTCTTCATCCCTTTCTTCAATAACTCCTGAACATCCAGAAGCGCGCGTTCTTGTGGAATCAATTGAGAACCTGCTCGGACTTGAAGAAAAAAACAAGCAGGCGTTGGGCATAAACGAGAACAAGATTTACCCTATAAAAGAAACTCAATGGGAAAAGATACTCAAGATGTTTCTAAAACATCCAGAAATAGAGGCCGAGATTGCCATAGACGAGATGCATTATGCCAATAAAGCCATAGAAGTGGCGAAGAATTTCATAGACTTTATTGAAGATACATACATCACATACAAAAGAGTCGATAAAGATATCTTTGTCAATCTTGTCACGACGAACCTTTCTAAGAAATTTCAAGAGATTGTAAAGAAAAACAAGTCTTTAGTCATGATGTCTGGGACTCTTCATTCCTCAATTGTCCTTAAAGAAATATTCGGGATAGATGACTTTGAGATAGTGGAAGCTGAGACGATGCCGCAAGGCAATATAGAGATTCATAGGACAGGAAAAGAATTTGATTGCAGGTATTCAAATTTCAGTTCAGGCAAACATTCCAGAGATGAATATCTCAAAACATTATCACTATGCATAGACAAAGCAAAGAGACCTACTTTGGTACATGTCAATGCGTTTGAAGATCTCCCTACAGAGCAGGAATTACACATCCTTCGCTTAGACAATCTGATGTCCAGAGAAAGGCTGATGGCCCTGCAAACAGAAGACAAGACTGGGAAAATGGTCTCAGAATTCAAAGAAAGAAAATCTTCTATATTATTCACGACAAAATGCTCGAGAGGAGTAGATTTTCCAGGAGACATCTGCAATTCAGTCGTATTCACAAAATATCCCAATCCTAATGTCAATGGCGTTTTCTGGAAGATATTACAGAAGACACATGAGAAATATTTTTGGGATTTCTACAGGGATAAGGCAAGAAGAGAATTCCTTCAAAGAATATATAGAGCATTGCGCTCAAAAGATGACCATGTCTTTGTATTATCTCCTGATTCCAGAGTTTTGGATGCTGTAAGAGGCCTTCAGGTCAAAGCAAAAAATCCACTCCATATGGCTGGAGGATTTTGAGAGATGGAGCGAAATTTGGATGAAATCTTAGTGCAAACATTGCCTAAGGGAAAAATCTCGAGTAGGCAAGTGATTGAGATAATTGAAGAGTCCTTTCCTATTTTCTCTTTTTATATTTTTTAATAAGAGTAGATATAACAAAAGAAAGTATTAGATTTGGAATCATGCCTGCCAATAAGAAGAAATTAGCATAGTTACCAGATGGACATGGCGGGCATTCATGGCCAATACGACAAGGTAAGCATTCGGCTCTCCAAGTGTAAAATGAACCAATAACATAAGCTAAAATTTCCAATATTACAAAAATTATTAGGAATAGACGTAAATCTGGATTATATTTTTTGAATATTTTTGCAACTAAACATATAATAACATAGTTATAAATTAGTGTCAAGAGAAAAAATACAAGATTATATTTATAAAAAATCCCATATAGGAAGACTATTGGGAAATTTATCATTATTGAAATTTTACCTAATATTTCACCAAATACTCCTAGAAATTGTACAATGTTCCCTGCATATGGGGCAGGCACCCATAAATAGATAGCTAATAGTAATAAAACTCCAAAAGCGATTAGCTTTCCTTTTGTTATTTTGAAAAATTCATTCATATTTTATTTAGTTTAATTTATTTTATAAAACCTTTTATGACTTCAAATTATACGAAAAAAACTTTAATTTCCGTAATTTTCTCACACTATTTTCTATCTAACAAATCACAAAATGGATTTTGATAATTAATGTTATTCTAAATAGTTTGGAGTTTATAGCCAGCCTGCTTTTTGAAAGTCACAAAACCCTTCGGGTTTTAACCTCGGCTTAAATGCCTGGACTTGCTTGAGGTTTTGTGTCTCCAGAGAAAATCATTCCAATTTTAACCTCTACCTATAGGTAGAGGATTTCTACGAGCGTTGACGATAGCAATAGGAACCCTTATATATTTAGAACATTACTTAATATTGAGGAGGTGAATAATGGCAAAAAATGGAAGAGGATCTAATCGGGCACTTACTATCCTTCTAGGCGTAATACTCTGGATAACTGGAATATTGGTATCACTTGCTGTAGGATTTGGAATGATCGAGGGAGTATTGTATATACCTGAATTAGAGACCACAACTCAAGTCGCAGGATGGATTGTTGTAGTCCTTACAATAGTGGGAGCTGTGCTTGCAATCATCGATAAAATAACTGAATAAAAACACATTTCCTTACTTTTTAATTTATTTAAAATAAAGACAGCTGTTGATTGGAGTCTTTGCCTTTTCTAGGCATAAATGCTGGATGCTGAAGTGATTTTTCCTTGAATTTTGGTTTTTATTGGCATTTTGAAGAAGTTGCTGAACTCTCTGCAAAACTTTTCCATTATTGTGAAAACCTCTTATAAAAATTTCACGCCAAATTCTCTTGCTTTTTTCTCTTGAGGTGAGTTTGCGCACCGGAGAATAAATGGGGATGCATCTCTCCCCTTTATGGTTTCAGTTGCTGTCTCTGTAACAAAATCTGGCCCGTAATCTGGACCTTCCTTGAAAGATAAAAAATCCATCAAGAATATAGACATTTGTCCTGTTACTTTCATCTAAGAACCTTAACAGATCTCTGCAATAATAAATTCTCCTAATTGTAACTTGTTTAAGTTCTGCCTGATTTTCAAGAGAACATTTTCCATCTTAATCACTCATTACCTGAATTATATCTATTTCCATCATCAATTTCTTCTATGTATATATAAATATCACAAAAACGATGCGCCACCTCGGCTTAAAAGCCGAGGTTTGTTGCAGGCGCTCGTTTTTGGAGATGCTCGGGAACCACCATACCTTGAAAGGTGTGATTTTCATCGGTTCCCGACATAATTAGGCTCGTTTAAGTTAATGAGATAAAATTCCCTTTATCTCTGTGAGACGATCATTGTAAGAATTAAACGGGTCATCTATAGAAAGATCTAAATCCCATAGATTCGGATAAATATTGTAGATATCTGATAATGGAACGCATTTATCCCATTCATCTCCATCAAGGACTGCTAAATCCTCTTTTGCCCTAATTAGAATTTTTGCAAGATTGCCCCTAAAATGCGCCCTGGTTTTTGGAGGCGGATTTTGCATATACCATGAAAATAATTTATTGGAATATAAATCCTCCATAATCCCCTCGGAACGCATTACCTGAAAAATACTATAGTTTGGATTAATATCGTGATAATTCATGTCTATGCCCCTCATCTGCCAAAAAGAATCTTCAGGGACATCTGGAAATCTCTCATCAAGACAAGTATATAATGCTTTCTTGGTAATTGCATCTAGCCTTCCAACAAGCTGAAATGGATCATATTCCAACTTATTAAGAGTATCTTCCCATAGAAACAGAATGGCATTTGTCTGAGGATCCCTATGCGAGTAAGACTTAATTGCACTATCAAGAATCCTCCTTTGTACATCCAGAGCAGTCCAATTCTTAGATGGGAACCCTCTTAATATATAGTTCTCAGGGTCATAAGTTATTCCATGAAAATCTTCAACTGCGTAGCTTGTGTCATAATCACATAATGGAATTATCCTATCTTCTATTAGGTCAACTACCGTTGCTGTTGTGCCATAAAGAAGGAAGCGATTTACTGGAGATATAAGGGCGTCTCCACAAGTAAGTTGTAGCCTCTGAAGACCAGAAATCTCTGTGTGTGGCTGTACGCGAGTGCAGATTATCCCTCTTTCGTCCTTGATAGCATTAAAGCTCCACAATTTATTAACAAAGAGAGAGCGCTGGGCCCTTAAAAATTTATTTGCCTTATGTAATGATCCTGCACCCCCAAAGATTGTACGAGATATTAGGTGAGGAACCAATGCCAACAAACCTGAAGGATTGCTTTGGCCAAACATTATTTTTGTGCTGTAATTTTCGTGGAAGCCGAAGCTTACAGGAGGAGAATTCCTTTTCGGATTGCCAAAATCTATACTGTTCTTATAGAGCTTACGAACAAGTCTCAAGGTGCCTGTGAGAAGATTAAAACCGAACCTGTCAAAAGCATCCTCGTGAACAACTGCTTCCAGAGGGCTTGAGCATTCCGCCCGTGCAAACTCTACATGGTTTGCATCTGCATATATCCTTCCCCCAAGACTCACCACATCTGGCAGAAATCCAGACAAGTATGCTGTAAATTCGGTCTCCCAACCACTTTTCTTTTCGTAATCCTTATGCACTTTTTTCCTTAATTTCTGCCCATTCTCCTGTTCACTCGAGATTATTCGATTCCGGTTATATTGAGGAATATGGTCAAAAAACACGAGAGGGGCAGCTTTTCTTTCCAATGCTTCGCGAGGTGTAATCCTGTCTTTCATCAATTTGGCAAATATAAACCCTTTTTAATATTTTATATGTTTATATTGCTTATTTGGTGTATGAGGTGCATACCTCCCGAAGGTTTAAGCTTTGCTAAACTGACCCACGGCCCCACGAATTTTAAAGTAATAATTTATGCCTTGGAACAATTACTGATGAAACTTTTGAATTCACTCACGCATTCAACATAAGTGTGTGCTGGTCTGGGAAAATTGCACGTCCAGACAGGAGATGTACTTTTATTGTAAAGAGCAATTGATTCCCAGTCAACAAGAATGGATAATCCATTCTTCATGGCAATCTCTGAGAATGCTTGTGCAATTTCTCCTCGTGCATGCGCCCGTGTCAATGGAGGAGTATTTCTGGCGGTGCGCGCCTCTTTATCCGAAACCTCGTTCTCAATCCACCCATCGTTTAAACGTGTAAGATGGAACAAACCTCCTTCGTCAATACGGTGATAATCTACATTAAGGCTCTGTACTTCATTGCTTTCAGGACCTCTTCCTGTTGCACCCATAAAATATTCAATCATGAATTTCTTTCCCACCCAATCGAGCCTTCCTGCAAGAGCATAGGGATCATTATTGATATTATCTAGAGCAGGAATTGTGTCTCCAAATACATCAATTATTTTGTCAGTAAATGTATTCTGACCATAGAGCTCTCCTCTAATGACTTTGTAGAATTCGCGATAGACAGAAGTGAGAGATCTAAATTCAAGAGGTGTTCCTTTGAGAGTCCAGTCACTGTGGCGGCAGCAAATGCTATCCATATCGCGTACGGCTTCATTTGAATGCTTTCCTGAATAATATGGGATTCTTGGCAGCTTATCTTCTTCTGCTAGCTGTAGAACACATTTCCAGAGCACCTGGCTAAGAGCAAGTGCTACCTGATTCATGTTACCATCGCCTGCAATATCATGAAAACGGTACCATCCATCTACCTTACAGTGTCTCTCTTCCCTAAGATTAAGAAGTGGCCGAGATCCTTTGCCCCCTGTAGAGTTGTCTGATAGAGCATCTCCTATGTATGTGCGACGTTGAAGCAGTTCGTATTGGCCATCAGGATTCTGGTAACCTGTTCCATTGAGAACTTTCTCCACTACTGCCCAAAGTAAGAGTGATTCTCTGTCCCGAACATCGGGTTTAAGCCTAGTCATGATGTTTCTGTGAAGTCCGCCAAATGTATCGCGAGCGTCCCTACTCATTTTGTAAATTCGTGGTTTGTATGCTGGGCCAAAGAGATCAAGAACAAACAGGTCTAACTCTCGATCGTATTTCAGTAAATCCAATGTATTCGTAACTTCTGGTGTACACCCTTCAAGATGTTTCATATCAATGTGCACTCTTCCTCCATTAAAACGGTGCCGCGCAGGCATACCATAAACATTGGGGGCATTAACGCCCTCCGCTCCCCGTAATTTCTGCACAATATAGTTGTCTCTTTCATCTTTATCAGCGATCTCATCAAATTCAATCGCATACTCGTGCTCAAATCCTTCCACTCTCTCCGAAGAATCATTATTGAGCGGTACTTTTTCATCACGATTAAAAATCCAATTAAAATTCATCTCAAAGAAGATGAATGCCCACTTTTAAAGATAATTGTTTTCTCTTCTTAATTTCCTATCACTTTCTTGCCGTTCATGTAGGGCTGAAGGACTTCTGGAATCTTTATTGTGCCGTCTTTCTGCTGGTTATTATCTATAATGCAAGCCATCATGCGCTCAGTTGCAATGGCTGTGTTATTAAGAGTGTGCACGAATGTGAATTCATTATTGTCCTGATACTTGGTGTTGCTCCTCCGCGCCTGATAGTCTAAACAATTTGAGCATGACCCCAGTTCGCGGTAAGCATTCTGGCTTGGGAACCAACCTTCAAAGTCCACCGTTTTAGTAGGAACGCGCCCCATGTCTTGAGATGAGAGGATGACAAACCGGAAGGGGATTTCAAGAGCCTTGAGAATTTCCTCTGAATTTTTGAGGATGAGATCAAACTCTCTCCATGAATCTTCAGGCTTGCAGAAAATAAACTGTTCGATCTTCTCAAACTGATGGATCCTAAATATGCCTTTCGTGTCCTTGCCGTGCGAGCCCGCTTCCTTCCTAAAACAAGGAGAAATCCCTGCAAGGCGAAGCGGAAGCTCTGCAGGTGAGAATGTGGTATTAATGCCATATGCATTGAGCGCATGCTCCGCAGTGCCTATTAAGTACAAGTCCTCCCCTTCAATTTTATAAATCATTTCCTCAAATGCCTTGAGGGGCAGCGCTGCTTCAAGAGCTGCTTTGCGGAGCATATACGGTGGCTGCACCAGTGTGAATCTTTTCTTCTGCAAGATATCTAAGGCAAAACTCATAATGGCCAGATTGAGCTTCACAAGGTCACCTTTCAAGTAGTAGAAGCGCGATCCTGCAACATTAGATGCTTTTTGCGTGTCGAGCATATCGAGCGCTTCAAGAATATCTGCATGATCTTTATGAGTGAATGTTGACTTATTCTTACCATGCTCGAGGATGACTTTTTTATGAGAAGCGTCTCCGAGTGGAACAGATTGATCGATGATATTAGGTATTTCTTTGAGAATATTGTCGCGTTTCTCATTAAGCTCCTTCATCTTGTTCTCCTTCTCTATAAGCATCTTCGGAATCTTTTTTGCTTCTTTGAGTAACGTGTCTGCCTTCTTTCTTTTCTTCTTCAATTCGCTAATTTCCTTAGAAACCTGATTGCGCTTATTTCTTAAGTGGTCAACTTCTGCTTTGAGCGCCCTCCATTCATTGTCCAACTTCATCACAAGATCTACTTCTTCAGTAGGCATTCCTCTTTTCTTTTGACTCTCTTTGATTATCTGAGGATTTTCACGGAACAGCCTGATATCGAGCATTGTCCGACTAGCAATCTCTGATATTTAAACCTAAGGGAACCAAGTTTCTCTCAGGGATTTATAATCCCTGATGACCGTCAAGAATCGGCAGATTCTTGAGGCCTTTTGGGTCAACTTCCTAAGAACCTACGGTTCTTGTGGGTCAACTCCCTTTAAGAAACCTACGGTCGTCAAGGACGAAGTCCTTGAGCGCGCTCAGGAATCTTTTATTCCTGACGTCTTGTGGGTCAACTCCCTTTAAGATGCCGAGGTTCCCTAGAGCCCTTATTAAAGATACTCTGAGTGATCCTTGCCTTTCTTAAGCTGTTCACTATGCCTTTTCCCAAGCTGCTTGTAAAGATTCTTGTTAGTCTTGAATTTCTCAAGTATGTGGGCAGCATACTCGCCTCCGAGATGATGAGGAATAAGGACATAATCAACTCCTTGATCATATAAGCTGAAAGCTTCCCTGGGCTGTTCTGCAGTCGCTATGAATGCGGACTTTATTCCATTCTCATTTAGATATTCTTGTATTGCTCTGTTTGGCTCTGGTTCAGGAATTGTGGATATTATCAGTTTTACCTTGTGCAACTCAAGCTGCCTCAAGAAATCTTTATCGCTTGCATCTCCATAGATGCAGTTCACTCCCCATTTTGAAAGTGAAAGAATGACTTTGGGATTATGGTCGACCACTATAAATGGAGATTTTATTTTCTTCAAAGAACCAAGTATCTTGTATCCCATCCTATGATAGCCTATAAGCACCACGTCGTAATTGTTCTCTACATTCTTAATTGAGTGAGGGCTCTTGCCTTCAAATACATTGAGCATGTGGCTTATCTTATTGAATATCGAATGTGCATAATACATCCCATAACTGCTTATCCCTATAGTTATTATCGCTACCAAAATTGCCAAGTTCATAATCTCCTGCGGTACATGACCTAGAGTAAAGCCCAACAGTATAAGGATAAGTGAGAACTCGCTTATCTGGGCAAGACTTGAACCTGCAAGAAAATTTGTCCTTTTCTTATATCCAAAAATCCTCAAGATACTCATCACTATAACTGGCTTACCTATTATAATGAACAATGAAAGAAGGGCTGCATTCTGGACGAGATTCCAGGAAATGGTACCTGCAAGCTGACTTCCGAAGAATACAAAGAATAACACTACAAAGAAATCCCTTAATGGCTTCATCTTGCTTCCAAGATCCATAGTATATTTACTTGAAGCGAGAGACATGCCTGCAATCAATGCCCCTATCTCAAGAGAAAATCCAAGATAATCAAAAAGTGATGCAAGAAGCAATGCCCAAGCTATGCCGAACAAGAAAAGCACTTCCTGGTTCCTAGAGAGATAATTCATAAATCTGCCTAATACAAATGTGGCTCCCAAGAAAACTACTCCTATGAGGGCCACCACAATCACTACCTTATACAAAATAGAGTACAATCCGCCACCCTCATTTAAAAGAGGGACCAACATCAGTGCTATGCTGGCAATAAAATCTTCAACTATGAGTATACCCAGAGCGATGCGGCCATGGAGAGTATCTATTTCTTTCTTGTCTGAGAGTATCTTGACTACGACAACTGTAGATGAAAAGGCAAGGGCTGCACCAATATAAAGTGCTGTCAATGAAGAGAAACCTATACCTATAGCGATAAATCCCCCTATAACTCCCGTCAAGAGAATTTCTGCAAACCCTGCCGCGCTTGCAACGCCTCCTATCTCCTTCAATACCCTAAAATCAAGAGATAGACCTACTATAAAAAGAAGAAATGCCACACCAATATGGGAAAATATTTGAATAATCTCTGCAGATGGACTGATGGGGCTAAGAAATTTTAGAAACAAGGGGCCTACAATTATCCCTGCAATTAGGTATGCGATTATTGGAGGCTGCTTTATCATCCTTGCTATAACTGTGGTTATTGCTACAATACCAAGAATAATACTTAAAGACCATAACACCTCTTGAGCCATATTTTGATAAAGTTGAGAGTGTTTTTATATCTATCCGAGTACATTATGAAAGTATAATGCTTATCTCTTATCTTCCAATACTAGATAAGATTATAAATCTTTATTGCATAGTTTCGTAATGAGAAAAGTCCTGCCATTTATTGCAGTTGCACCGCTTTTTTATAGTCTCTCTGCCTCTGATTTTAAATTTGATTATAGCCATACATGGTATGTTCAACCTCTTAAATATTCTACTGTCTCTGTAGGGTATAGTCCTGATTTAATGACTCTTTCTTCAAAGTTAAAAAATAATTTAGCTCTGCAATATGTAAGGGATCGTTGCCAAAATATCTTTATAGGTGAAAACCTTGATGAATTAAGAGAGAAGTATAATGCTAGCCAAGATTCTTTATTAGCGAATATTTTTGGTCTACATAAAGAATTTTCTTTGAGAGATAAATCGATAAGTCCTGCCCAACGCATTAATGCTCTCCTAGAGAATTCTGTGCAGATGCACAATGCATTACGGCAAAGACCAGTTGCAATGAGCCAAGATCCAAATAGAAAAAAGGACTGGATGAAATGGAAGCACGATTTTCGTTCCTTGCTAGATAAAGAATTTGATGCTCTAGAAGAGATTGTTTATTTGGCAGTACAACTTTCCGAAGGTAAATCTCCTAGAGCTGCAATATTTAGAAAAAAACTCTCAGATAAAGGAGTCACCCACCCAGATTACCTCTCTCGAGATTTAGGGGTTATTAGAAATCATGTTATTTATTGGTACGATGCCGACCCTATTGGGACACTAGGATCATTGTTTACTCCACAAAGGAAATTCTAATAACAAAGTTTTAAAAGATAAGCTTTTTTCAGATCAATATCATGTTCACCTCACATGGCTGAGGTGAAGGGCCTGTCGCACGCGGCGCGACAGGCTCACTTCTTATACGTGTGGAACTTTAGCCTATTGTTCTTGAACATCCTATCCCAGGCATTATAACAGAGCCTTGCAAACACCAGGATGCTTGCTCCCAATGTAAATCCAGCTATCACGTCAGAGAGCCAGTGAGCATTAAGGTAAATCCTGCTTGCACCTATCATCACAACAAGAAATATGGAAAATATTGTCAAGTACATCTTATACTTCCTTGAAATTGAAGTCTTCCAAAATGCGTAAAGCAAGAGTCCTATGAACAATGTTGCTATTGTAGCATGACCGCTTGGGAAAGAGAATCCTTCTGACAATGTTATTATTGAATCTGGCCTTGCCCTGTGAATCCATTCTTTTATTCCGTAAAGAATCAATGCCCCTGCCAGCATTGCTGCTCCAAAGAAAGTCGCTTCCCTATGTTTCTTATTGAATATATACCAGAAAAATATAACTATTGAGACAACCATCAAAACCTGCACGTCGAAGATGACCTCAATAAATCTAGCTACATATGTCAAAAATTCGTCGTTCAGTCTCTGGACCGCTGATGAAAGAGACTGGTCTAGAGTAATCCAAAATCCTTTTCGAGATACATTCCTCAATATACTCCAGAAGAAAAATATTCCTGCTATCCCCAAAATCCATAGTATCTTGCTCTCATTAGACATTGCATTCTTCTTACTTACAGATGAAGCTATGTAGTACCAAGACAAAGCGCTTATTATTATCAAAAGGACTATTATACCTGCATACCTTTCTATATAATGATAGCTTTCCCCAAGAAAATATCCTAATAAAACTGAGAATAGGGTCCAGATAAGGGCTCCGAAAAATGTAAAGAATAAGAATCTCTTGAAAGAAGACCTATGCGCTCCTGAAATAAATGGCACCAATGCCCTCGTAAATCCGTGCATGTGGCCTAACAGGATGGACTTCCCAAGGTGGTCTCTCATCAGAGCCCGCGTCTTGTTAAGATATTCTTTTTTGAAGAAAAAAAATCCCCCGTATCTTTTAAGAAGATTCATGCCATATCTCCTGCCTATATAATAAGTAATGCAATCTCCAAGAACAACCGCTATCAAGATAGTTGCAATAAGCAAACCAAGATTAAATATTCCTTGTTGAGCACCTATACCTGCAAGCACCACAATAGTCTGCCCGGGCACTATGGGATTTAAGAAGATTATAGACTCTGCGAGAGCTACTAAGAAAACTAGGATATATTTAAGATTTGTAGCTGCGATGGACTGTACGAACTCCTCTAACATTAATAGAATAATAAAAAGGGCTTTATAACTATAACGACTTTGTCTTCTTCCTGTGGTCTATAAGATAGACTATAAGGCTTGCTATTATCGCGCTTATGAATATCCCCCAGAAAAGAGTCCATCCAGATATGCCTGTTGATTGTGTGACCGAAGGAGGTGCTGTCTGATTTGTCTCTTGTGGTATGCTTACTTCCGTGATTGGAGAACTATTAGTCTTCTCCTCCACCTTTGGGACAGCTATAGGCTCATTTATAGTCTGCACTGTCAACGATGCCTTGCCATTTGTTATGTTCTCTACCTTTATGTAGAGATTATAGAAAGAAGGAGATGTCAAATTGAGTTTTATACTCTGGCCCGCCCCAAGAAGAAAGTTGATTGGCTCACTCCTTATAGTGATATTTACATATTTATCTGAGACTGTCTCGACAATAAGAGTATGTTGCACGGCCTTCTCATCAAATATATTGAACTTTATCTTGTCCTCCTTCTTAACCTCCTGAGTAAATCCCCTTGAGACTTGATCCTGGCTTGGGCTGAACGTGCTTGCTCCTGTACCTCCACCGTCTCCACCTCCACCGCCCCCACCGCCGCCAGAAGAACTTGAAACTGGTGCCGAGATTGTGATTGTCCTAGAGTTTGAATTTCCCGTGTTCTGGGCAATATCTGTGCAGTTAACATTCCATGTATAACTTCCTGCCCCGAAAGTTATCTGAAATGACTGATTCAATGTCTGATTTATGAAAGTGCTGTTTGTAGAATTCACAGAACCGCCGATTATAAGAGAACAACTTGAGAGATTAAGATTGTCAGTGACATTGAAGATAAGATTAAGAGTCGTAGATGAGGCCGTCTCAGCATATGAATCAACAGGACTTAATAGAGTAACATTTGGTGTTGAAAGGTCTATAGTGAAATTGCCTGCAAATGTGCTGTTGGAATTACCTGCAGTATCATTACAGTAATACGTCACATTATAGTTCCGGTCATGCACGAGAGTCAAGTTAGTGGCATTGAATGTTCTATTATTTATTGAACTCATGGAATAGTTTTTAGTACCATGATCAAGAGAATAAAGACAAGATGAATTCTCATTCAAAGTTATGTTGAACCTTCCAGCATTATAGTAGCTGCCATTTAATGGAAGAGTGATATTTATCACGGGCTTTGTAATATCGTAGGTTATGGTCTTATTTGATGTCGCAAATGTCCCATTATTTGAAGTATCTTTGAAGAGACAGTTCCAGGAATAAACTCCTTCTGAGGTGAAGTTAATTGAGAAGTTTTTGGATGAGCTCGTGCCAGATATGTTTGTAAAGCTGACATTAATCTCTGAGCTGGTAACGTTCCAGAGATAGAATGTTACATTTGATATGTTAAGACTTGAACTAACATTACAGACATATGTTTGATTTGTGTTAGTAAAAAGATCTCCAGCAGGAGATACGAGATCAATAATAGAACCTGAAATTGTAAGGGTATTATTGAGACTTGCAAACGTCTTGTTATTGTTCTCATCTGTAAATAAGCAATTCCAGACATAGGTTCCACTAGAAATATTTGTGACGTTAATTTGAAGCACTGCCGCACTTCCATTCAAATTCATTGATGTTTGATTGTAGATGGAAGAAGTTGAATTCCAGAGGTAAAATGTGCCGTTTTTAATAGCAAGATCCGTAGCGTTGCAGAGAAATGTTTGATTGATAATGAGCGAAGCAGTCGCATTAGAAGGGGAGACGAGAGTGACATTCGGGGAGAATGCATCTAAAGATATGATTGCAGAGTATATATCGATACGAGAGATATTATATCCTGCTGGGACAGTTATGTTTTTACCATAGATTTTTAGAGCGTTTTCAATAATTGCCCGCGTAGCATTGCCTCCATTGGTTTGAGAACGATAAAATTGCTTGATTAAGGCTACGGCTCCTGCGACGTGAGGTGTTGCCATGCTTGTACCTTGCTTTCCACAATAGCCATTAGAAGATTCTGATGATATACAAGTAGAGTTAATTAATGTGGCAGAATTCGTTGATAAGCCGCCAGGAGCAAATAAATCAGTGAGATTGTTGTAATTACTATAACTTGCAATTGAATCTACTTTGGATACAGATGATACTGAAGTCGCATTTTGAATACATGCTGGAGCTGAAATAGCAGTATTATTTCCACTATTGCCTGTCGCCGCAATCACTGAGATATTGTGTGCTGTAGCGTTATTAATTGCTCTTGTCCATGAAGTCGCCAGATCAGCATCGCAATAATTCTGAAATAAATCTGAAGTACCGAGACTCATAGTTATTACGCTTATACTGTAATTATTCCTATTATCTTTACACCAATTTATTGCATTAGTCAAATCATCTACAGCATTTGAATGATGACCTTCTCCACTTGCATTTAGAACTCTTACACCTATAAGGTTTGCATCCGGTGCCACGCCCTTTAATGTCCCGTTTGCGGCTACAATTCCTGCGACATGAGTCCCATGACCGTTATCATCTATTAAAGTACAGTTTTCTGCGCAGTTTTTATTTAAACAATCCACAATACAAGCAGTTTTGTTCTTTCCAATTAGGTCTGAATGAGTAAAGTTTATTCCAGTATCTATGACGCAAACTGTTTCTCCAACTCCAGTCAAGTTTACATTATTTATACCAAGCGATGCACTTGCTGTTGAATTTACAATCGCCCTAGAGTTTTGTAAGAAGGCTTTAATTTTGTAGGCAAACTCTATCTTTTCTACATTTGGATTTAATTCAAGATTTTTCAATTCAGATGGAGTAACTTTGACGATAATTAAATCGTCCTTTACCCTAGTGGCTTTTGCCTGATATTGAGAAAGAGAAAAAGTAGAAGATTTTAATACAATATTCTTACTAGGTTTAGTTTTTATCACTACATCTACAGTATCATTGTTTCCAAGATGTTTATACACGTCGTCTGTGACTTTTGAAGGAGAGTCATCTGCATCAAGAAAATGGCTTCCTAGAATTACAAAAAACAGGCTTAAAACTATGATTATCTTTTTTCTCATTGTCTTTTCACAACACACCTCTTATTTTGACAGCTGCAGCTTGCCTGACCACAATCCAGAGTGCCTGGTTTGCATTCCTGGCTGCAAATAACACCCTTACATTCTGGAGCCTGATTCTTTAAAACGCATGATGCAGGATGGCAACATGAAGAAGGAACACAATCTGAATCTTTTTCACAAGAATCTAGAGTAGGCGCAGACTTGTTTGAAGACAAGAACACAGCCAATAATACTGTAAAAAATAATAATGCAAGGAGGATTTTGATTACCTTGGTCTTTCTGTTCCTTGCCATTGAATATACTAAATTCAAAGCTATTTAAGCATTGAGGGTAGATAAGATTACACTCTAGCTCTTCTGTATAATGCAGTACCTCTAGGCGCAATTCCTACCGGCTTGAGATCGAGCAGTTGATGATGCTTCCTGTGCTCATAAAACGGTAAGATAAATAAGGCATTCGATCTTGCGTGTTCATTCAAAAGACTAAGCAAAGAAGACATGTGTTCTGGCCAGAGATAGCCGTTGATAATATCCGCGCAACCTATATTAATGCCTAGTTCTTCATAAGGATTATCCAAGAATTCAGTCCTCATGACTTTCGATCTTTCAGCATCTATAAGATATTGCTCTTCATTATAACTATGATGAATATTGCCTACTGCGAATCTACAATTACCTTTAATATATCCTCCTAACAATGCACTAAAATAATTTATACGTGCTCTTGAAACAAGTCCAGAATCTGCATCGATACCAAATGACCTTAATCCTGCTGCTGAAGCAAGAAGAGCCCAAGGGCCATCTCCACACCCAAGCTCTAAAGAAATACTATTATCAAGGCCTCTTTGGATAATATCACATATCAGATAAGAATAGTCTGGTTTTTGATTGTCGTAAGGTATCCATCCAGGTAATTTGACTCCACTCATCCTCTTACGCAACAAGTCTCTGTGAGATAAATCTATAATCTCTTGTACTCCCTTAAGCCTTAATATCAAAGACTGTCCCATTATATCTCCCGCATAAAAGTCTTTTAAAAACTTTACTTTTTGAATAATTTTAGATAGTTATTCCTAATAATCTCTCTCCCATCTTCAACTGATATCTTTCTCAGTCTGGCTAATTCCAAATAACTTCTTACTATATTTGCGGGCTCGTTTGGCCATATTTTATCTGGATGCAGGTAAGGAGAATCTGTCTCGCAGAATAACTGAGCCAGAGGTACTTCCTGAGCAATTGCCTGAAATTGCTCTGATTTTGTTACAGATGTGGGGACTGTTAAGAACCAGCCATTCTTTTGTATCCTTTCCACAAGTTTCCACTTGCCACAAAAGCAGTGCATTATCACTTTCATTGCATTGCATTTTTCTAAGAGCTCTATACATTCCTTTTCAGCTTTTCTAGAGTGAATTATTATTGGCATATCGAGCTCTATTGAGAGAGCAATGAACTTTGTGAAAATCTTTTTTTGGCGTTCATGATCTATATCGTCTTCTTTGAAGTCCATGCCTACCTCCCCTATTGCCACAATATATTTTTTATTAGCTTTTATGAATGCTATTTCTGAATCTATTTCCTTGTCAGTCATTTTTAATGCATCAATAGGGTATATTCCAAGACAAGCTTTTACTTCTTTATACTCTTTTGCCAAAGCAAGTGCTTTCCTGTTTGTCTCAGCATTAATCCCTTGAGTAAGAATTATTTCAACTCCTGAATTATTTGCATTTTCTATAACTTGAGAGATATTTTCAAGAAGGTCTAGATGGCAATGTATGTCTATGTAAGTCATTGAGTATCTCTCTTGTAAAAAAAACTATTACCTTTCCATCCTCTTCTTTTAGACCTTGAATCTGTAGCTACTGGCTTGGAAGATTCTATCTGAGATTGAACTTTCTCTCGAGTAAGATAATTATCAGGTAGAATAGTACTTTCATCAACACTTTCTAGTTTAGGTTTATCGGGATTCTCGATATTTATGACATAGATTTTTCCTTTAAGGCGAGGGAGCTCCCTCGCTCTCTCAAAAATAATGGCGCAAGTCTCCATAAGGTTTATACTTCCTGTAAGGTCCATTGAACGAGAAGAAGAAACATCACTCATCTTCTCTCTTAAGGTTCTAGGATCCTTATATGGGACAGGCTCTAAAGAATCACTTATAGGAGGACCTAAATAACTATATCTCGGAGCAAAATATGAATGATCCATATGACAAAGAAAATTTAGTAGTTTAAAACGTTTTCTAAATCAGTAACTATTTCTTTCCATTAAGCTTCCCTAATTGGGGGAACTGATCCCATGCAGAATTGAACAATTGATCAAGGGCCCTTGCAAAGAATTCTGAAGATAACCAGACAGCTACATCATAGTTTGGATGCACGGACTTATCATCAAGAAGCATGAACATCAATTGCTCATTGTCTACTACGGCAAATCTTGCATTAAGGTTATGGTTAGAAACATCCCTGATCTCTGCTACCTTTGAAAGATCTTTTGCCACCTTGATGTTATCTTGAGTGATTGGTGCAGCAATCTTAATTGAGACGCCGCGCTTCTTTGCTTTCTCAAGAGCAGGCATAAGAGCTTCGAGCTTCCTATTTATACCCTCAGCTGTTGTAACAAGAGTTATATTCTTCTCAGCGCCACGAATCATCATGTCAAGATGATTGTACATGTTCTGGCGACCACGAAGACTACCTGAGAGATCTGATGGCTCGACAAACTTTATGCCATTTGTAAATAGAGAATTCAATTCATCAAGGACCTCATCTCCACGCAATTTCTCAAGTCTCCTACTTTTCTCCTGGGCATTAACTATAAGATTCTTCTTAACTCTCTCAACAACCTCTTCAGGCTTCAAAGCAACAAACTTGATAGGCTTACCAATCTTCATCACAATAAATCCCTTCTTCTCAAGAGATTCCAATATGTCATAAGTCCTGCTTCTTGGAACATCCGATATGTTGCTTAATTCTCCTGCTGTAGAAACACCTCTGGAAAGGAGTGCTGTCCAAACTTTAGCCTCATATAAGTTAAGATCAAAAATTTTCCGTAATCTGCTTAAAAATTCTTCCTTTATTATCATATGTAAATTTGGCACTCTCTTCCTTAAATGAAAGGGTTTTGGTATTTAAACCTTTCCTCATGTATTCCTTTAAAATTACGAAAATGAGAAAAGAATCTTTTTATCTTTCACTTCGAATGACACTGGCTTTACATGATTTTTATCTTCGATAAATTGTATATCATTTGCATTTGTTCTCTCTGACACGAAGTGAATAAATGGCATCAAAATTTTTCTGGTTTCAGTATCCAAAGTCAATTTCAATACTATTTCTTGTGTCTTCACAAGACCAGCATTCTTCCTCTCTGCCTGTATCTTGCGCGCAAGCTCCCTTGCTAGACCTTCTGCCTCAAGTTCAGGGGTCAATAAAGTATCAAGCTCAACTTTTACAGTATCTCCCTTTACAATCTTCACATCTTTCACGTTCAACTGTCTTTTTATTATTGATTGCAACTCCTTTTTTACAGGTATTTTTGAAGTAACCGTAGCCAGAGCAAGAGGCCAGCGCAGTCCAATTTTGGCCTTGTCCCTCTCAGCCATACCAAACTCAATTATTCTGGCCAAGTTCTTGAATGATAAATCTAAATCTCCATCAATCTTCTTCGTATCTGCCCTTGGAAACGAGCTTAGATGTATCGATTCTTCATCCACCAATCTGTCTTTCCTTAATTCCTGCCACATTTTTTCACATAAGAATGGGGTTATTGGAGAAATAAGCAAAAGAAGGCCGTCCCTTATTTCTCGCATAAGTGGGGCCACTTCATCTGCCCTATCTCTGATCATCTGAATGTATGTCCTGCTAAGATCAAAGACTAAGAACTGTTCAAAACGATTTACAACATCGGTAAACCTATAACTATTGTATGCCTCTGTCACATCTCTTATAAGCGAGTTATATTGTGAGAGTATCCAATGATCTTCAGGAGATAACTTGGTTTTTCCTTTTGAAGGCGATAGCTGGCGAACGAAATTATTTATGTTGCCCATCATCATGAATATCCTCTGAATGTCTTTCATCTCATTATCGCTATAAGAGAAATCCTCTCCCTTAGATAGTTTGGCAAACATATATCTTAATGCGTCCCTTCCAAACTTCTCAATCACTTCAGCGGGAGTGGTATTATTGCCTTCTGATTTAGACATCTTACGCTTACTGATGTCCAAGACCATTCCATGCATGGCAACCGACTTGAAAGGCTTCTTCCCAAATGTTATCTCAGATAGAATCATCTGAGAGTTCCACCATCCTCTTATCTGGTCCTTGCCTTCTATATTAAGATCAGCTGGCCAGAATTGATCAAAGTCCTCTTTTTTTGCAGGGTAACCCAGTGCTGCCCAGCTCGAAACACCTGAATCAAACCATACATCCAGGACTTCCTTGACTCTTCTAAGAGGCTTCCCTTTCTTACCGGGAATCACTATTTCGTCAATCATTGGCTTGTGAGGGTCCTTGACTTTCATCCCTGAAAGCTTCTCCAATTCTGCGATGCTCCCTACAACAACCCTCTCACCTGTCTCTTCGTTATACCATATTGGAAGAGGGGTCCCCCAGTATCTCGCCCTTGAGACTGGCCAATCACCTATCCCTTCTAGCCAAGCCTTCATACGAAGCTTTACCCATGAAGGGACCCATTCAATTTTATCATTATCCTTGAGTAACTTCTTCTGAATGCCTGAAATCTTTAGAAACCACTGAGGAAGAGAAAGCATGAGAAGAGGAGTCTTGTCTCTCCAGCAAAGAGGATAATCATGCTCATAAACAAGTTTGTGAACAAGAAATCCATCCCTTTCTAGGTCTTCAATTATCTCCGTGTCAACTACTCTTGCATTCTTTCCTGCGTATTTGCCTGCCTCTTCAGTCATTATTCCATTTATATTAACTGGGCATAACATATCAAGACCTTCATCTCTGCCAACCTCATAGTCTTCCTTGCCATGGCCTGGCGCGCAGTGCACCAATCCTGTGCCCTCTTCTGTAGTCACATATCTTGGAGTCAATACGACTCTGTATCCATCCTTCACTTTAATTTTTGTATGGCGAGCAATAGGATTCTCATACTTCCACCCTTCCATTACTTTTCCCTTGAATTCTCTCACCAAAGTAAATCCCCTTTCAAGCATAGACATTACTGGAGCGATACGATCTTTGGCCATTATCCAGTGTTCACCTTCAGAAGTAGATATCTCCTGGTAAGTTATATCTGGATGGACCATCACCCCTGTATTTGCAGGTAATGTCCAAGGAGTAGTAGTCCATATCACAAGAAATGTATTCTTCTTCCCAACAACTGGGAATTTAACAAAAACAGAAGTGTCTTTCTGCTTTCCGTATTCTATCTCGTTATATGCAACGGCTGTTGCGCATCTTGTACAGACATGAACAGAGTATTTTCCAAGATAAAGAAGGCCTTTCTCTTCAGCTTTCTTGAAAGCGTGCCATATTGCCTCGATATAACCTGGAGACAGAGTGACATAGGGATCACTCCAATCCATCCAGATACCCAGATTGGAGAACTCATTGTTCATTTCACTTATATACTTCGTAGCGAATTCCTTGCACCTTGATATGAACTTGTCAATACCGAATGCCTCGATATCCTGCTTTGTTTTTGTCCCAAGCTCTTTCTCCACTTTGAATTCAATCGGTACTCCGTGAGTATCATATCCAGGCCTGTCGAAGACATCTTTTCCCTGCAATCTCTGGGAACGCATCGCGATATCCTTTAAGACCTTGTTTAAGGCAGTCCCGAGATGTATGCTCCCACTAGCATAAGGCGGACCATCCATGAAGTAGAATTTCTTGCCTTTCCTATTTTTCTCCTTACTCTTACCATATATCTCATTCTTATTCCAGAATTCAAGTACTTCTTTCTCTGTGCTTTTGGAGTTAAGCATATCCACTACCCGCAATATCTGCTTTTATATTTTTAGTCTGCATAAAGAAAGTTATTTTTTTGTAAGTCATGTTGAAAATTGATACGTCTAGGATAAGACGAGTTATTAAATGGTAATGGCTATGCTAGAAAAAGTACCTTTCGAGTTCTTTTGCATTGCCATGATACAATAGAATAAACCAATTATTTAAACTTTGGGATGTCAGAAACTACGTTCTTGTTATGCTTTTCTTAGTCCATCTCTTGTCAAAACTCTTGATCCATGAGATCAATGATACGATGAAGATAAAAAAAGATGAAAGTGACGCGACCATATCAAAAAAGAGGAAAATGATTGTAGATAAAATTGAAGTAAGTATGATTGCAATAAACCACTTTCTTCCTATAATGAGTTCATCACGGGCGAGCCACGCTATAATAAATCCTATTGGGGCTGATAGAAGCAATAAAAAAATAGAGAGAAATACATTAAGAAGTTCCATCTAAAATATCTATCTCCTTTGCAACAATGAAATCTTTATCTGTCAGTGTATGCTCTGAATGTGTAGAAAGAGTAATGTGCACGAAGTTATAGTCTAAGATTATAGATGGATGATGATTGTTCTTCTCAGCTATATCTCCTACCTTGTTGACAAAATTAAGGGCTTGCTTGAAATCATTAAATGAATAATCTTTCACTATTGAGCTGCCTTCTAATGCCCAGTTCTTAAGTTGAGACATATTCTGCTGTATCTCGCCGATATTCATATCAATGATTGTAAAATGAGGTACATAAGCTTTTTGCATCTGCATGAGAAGGTTTTTATATTTCTTTTAGGTTATTGTTATATGGAACTTCCTGAAAAGGTCAATATAGCCTCGATATCGCTCATCGCACTTCTTTCATTATATGTGATGATAGGAGTATATTCGGTAATGGGATTCTCAAATACATTGTCATCAATATTCAAAGGTATAAGTCAGGGGAATGAAGTTATTTTCAACATAGGCGCACTTCTAATTCCATTCTTGTTTGTCCTTAGCGCTATCTATCTATTTATGGCAATCAAACATTTCAATAATCATGGTAAAAGAAACCAACTCATCACATATGCATCTTGGATAAATTTCATTGTCCTCGGAATATCCATATCCTGGAGCCTGTCAATAATATTCAAGCCATCAAGCTGGTATTTATTTGCACTTAACGAGATAATAATTCTGCAATCTGTAACATTTATAGGAATGCTTGTTTCTTTTGCATTATTCCTTAAAGGTAGAAAGTAATCAGTCTAAAAGGCCTTTCATCTCTTTGACAAGATTTTCCTCTGTAGAGTAATCGTATATAACCCTTCCTTTTATGTCTACTTGAGGCACGGGTATCCTGCCGTCCTTCTGCACTGCCCCTTTTGCTCCTTCTTCGTCTTCTAAGACATTTATCTCGGTAAAAGAAATCTTATTCTTTCTCAAGAGGTCCTTAAGCTTTATACAAAATGGACAACCTGACTTGACATAAACAGTTATTTCAGACATTAACAAGCACGGAAAAGAAGCTTTAAATAAGCTTCTTCCATGCAATTATATGGCAGAACAAGCACAAACACAACCTGAACCATCAAAAGATGAACTTATCGGCTTTCACAAAGGTGCATTGAACACCCTTGTCGCTGAAAGAAATGAGCTCTTCAGGATTGTCCAAATAACTGAGAGCCTTATTGGAGCGCATATAAAGGAATTAGAAGCCCTTGGCGTAAAGATACCGACTCAAAGTGAAGAGAAGAAGAAATAACTAAAACAAGTTTTCCTTAGTTATTTTGATTTGTTATATTTCTCATGAGCGAGCTCTTAATAACTGCGATCCTGGAAACGCATTATCATACCTCGATACTAAATTTTACTATGAACAAATTGCTCTATTTTTCTTCTCATTTTTATAATATCGCGTTATCGAAGCAAAATGAAGTGATACCAATTCTTGAATCCTGCGAAATTATAGTTATTCCCTTGCTAGGAGAATTGCATCAAGGCTCCAACGAGTGGGAGCAAAAATACTGCGTATTTCATCTTCTAATATTTCTGCGCTGCCTTCGGCAATAAGTCTCCCCAACCTGCAATTACTGTAGAAAATGTTCAAGTTATCGTCCCAGCTGGCGCACCAACTGTCGTAGTAGTCCCAGACCACCCCGTGAACGCCATTAATATCCTGAATGAAGTTATTATCGTTTAAGAAATCTTGCGCTTTCTCTCCGTAAATCAATCCTTTAGAGGAAACTATAACTGGAAGTACTCCATAACACTTTCCACCTGGGCGCAATCCTAGAGAAGAAAATGATGCCACTAAAGGCAAGACGTTTATTTCTTGTTCTGCACTGTTGAGGACAGCAGTTCTCGAAGTCTCTATTAGTGCTTGTGCAACTTCTTGATCTGGATTGTCATCACTGTAGACGGCAATGCCGTGGTCGACTAGAATATCTTTACACAGTGCGTTTGCATTCAGTAGGCCTGCATTATAATGCTGAATTCCTTCCTGAATTGTTGGAAGTCTTTGAGGATTGTTGGTTTCTTTCGTTTTGTCCGTTAATACTTGATTTACTAAAATGCCTTTGAGTGTACTAATATTATAAATCTCTGCTGTGACTGGATCTACATCGAGGCTTCCTTGAAGACCCTTAGCAGAGGCATAGTTATTTTTGATGAATGTATTTGTGTCTGTTGCCAGTAATGTGGCTTCTTGGAGTGTGAATGGGCGAGAATATGTATAGAGTTTTGTTTGAGGATTGTAACTAAAGACGAAAATATCTGTGTTTGTAATTATCTGATTGATTATTTTCACAGGATTTTCTGTACTAGTGTTATCCATGGTTTTTGCCTTTGAATGACATTTAAAAATATTTCTAGTTAAATTATTACAATCAAAAAAACAATCCGCCACTGCGACTTAAACCTCGAGGATGTTAATCCTCGATGGCATTCAAGAATCTTAGATTCCTGAGGAGGTTTGGTTTTCTTCGGTTCCCGAAATAATATCAAAAAAACGATGCGCCACTGCGGCTTAAACCTCGAGGATGTTAATCCTCGATGGCATTCAAGAATCTTAGATTCCTGATGAGCCGCAGTTTGATGCAGGCGCTCGTTTCACCAAGAACATTGTTCTTGGATGCCATCAAGAATCTTCGATTCTTGAGGTTTGGATGCTCAAGGAACAACTCCAGCTTAAAAGCTGGAGTTTTAGTCAAGTTCCTTGACATAAAGACTTTAAAAATTCCCTGAGCATCCCAAACATAAAACCTTAGTTGGGCTCGTTGGAATGACGTGGGTCTTACAGAACTCCTTGAAGCACCGGCTGCACTTCTTAGTACATCTTTTGCAATATTCTCTCTCGCATCTATTACATCTCCTGAACTGGCATATCTTGCAGGATCCCTGTGTACAACCCTTGCATGGAAGAATGCAAGATTTGCAGATTACATGTCCGGATGAACATAATTTCAGAGAAGAGAGAGACTCCTTGCATGATTCGCAATTTATAGAGGTAAAGCTACTCTCCTTTGAGTCGTATAAAAAATCTAAGGGCTTCCCAATGACCTCGTTATTTTTCAATAGCATCCTGCATTCGTAAACTGGATAATATATCACCGTAGTATTCAAAAGCTTGGTATCCATATTGAGCCCGTGCTTCTGGACCTCATCATTAAGAAGGAAATCTTTTTCCTTTTTCAACTTGGACTTTTTATCTTCTTCAGTTATTTTTTGCAACTGTTCATTGATTCTCTTTAATTTTAACTCAGCATTCTTTTTGTCGACCTTGCTATTTGGATCTTCAAGCTCTTTCAATTGCGTGTTTAATGATTGCACTTGTTTGTCGATCTCCTCCTCTTGTCTTTTATAGTGTGAATCTATCCTCTGTAATTCCCTAGATAATTTAGACTTCAAATTAGTTCCTATATCTGCAACCTGCGGCTTAAGAAGCTCTTTCAAAATAACCTTAGATGTTGAATAATTCTCCTTTATGCCAGATATCTCTATATCTTCCTTTCTTCCTTCCTCAAACTGGAACCTTTTCTCATCGAAAGTTACTGGCTTACCTTCCTCTAGATATATCGATATCATCTTCTGTTCTTTCTCATTAAGATACTGGAATGTAGTAAGGAAAGTGAACCTGACCATAGTCTTATAGCTGTGTTTCTTTTCAAATGAAAAAATATCGCAATCATTGAAAACAACCTTGTGCTTAAGAAGCTCTTTTGGATCCATAACCCTTAATTTCAGTAGAGTCGTTTGCCCTTTATTCTCGAGATAAAGAGCTATTGCCTTAAGCAAAAAGCTTCCCTTAGCGATAAGTTCTGTGTCCTTACCTTCCTCAGACCTATCGAAGACCAACTTCAGAGGAGATTTCTTCCCGAAAAAATCCTCGAAATCCTTTGGTACCTTATCTACCCTGAGCATCTGCCCTTCCCATATAGTCTTTGCGCCGAGATTCTTGAAAAAATTCGCCGTGAATTCCTTAAGCTCCGCCAGTTCCTTCATTCTTGTCCAATACCTCCATTGTGGCAGTCTTAGCCTTTTTGTAATCTTCCATGCCTTTCTCCAACATTTCGGCAATTTTTTCGACCTCGGATGCAAAAATATCAAGATTATTCTTCGAATCAATAAAGGCATTCATAAGCATCTCTTCTATCTTATTCACACCGCCGGTCCCGCGCTCATCTAGGCCCAGATTGAATAATATGATTGGTAATTCTCCTATGACAAGACCTATGCAACACATCTTGTTTATTATAAGATCTACCACATGCTCCTCAATAGTCTTTTTTGTAGCGAGACTGTATATCTGCATATCGCTTTTCTGCCCAATCCTGTCCAAACGACCAATCCTCTGCTCTACAGCCATTGGATTCCATGGAAGATCATAATTGATAAGGATATGGCAGAACTGGAAATTTAGACCTTCTGAGCCTGTCTCTGTGCTTAACATTATCTGAGCCTCTTCTTTGAACTTCTTTACAATCTCTGACTTCTCCTCTCTATCAAGCCCGCCAAGATACTCAACTATCTTTAAATTGAAAGGCTGAAGTTTCTCAACTATATACCTTAATGTAGTGGGGTGTTTTGTATATATCAACATCTTGGCATCTTTCTCTTCTTTAAGGATATTCCCAACCAATTCAACCAGTTTCTCTATCTTTGAATCTTTCTTCACCATTCTATAATCAGAGAGTATTCTTGATGCTATCTCTCTTGTTGTCTGATGGTATTTCTGATCATCCACTATCTTCTTAAGCGACTCCATTGCTGATCGAGATGAGCTAGTTATTTTTGGCAAGATAGCAAAAATCACCAGTCTCCCATTTATCTCATTTCCATTTGCAGAGAGATACTTTGTCTTGAGAAGATCGCAGATGGAATCATATATCCTATACTCTTCCTGAGAAAGTTCTACAGGTACTATCTTAGGTATTCTTTTCCTGTAACTTACTTTTGTTTGATCTCTTCTCCTTCTCACCATTACCTCGTCAAGTCTTCTCTTAAGGTCATTGGGGTTAAGAGGGTGCCTTTTATTTCCTCTATGAAGGAATTGCTTCTTAAATTCCTGGATAGTTCCAAGATGGCCCCTCTTCAGAAGGTTTAGAAGATTGTACAACTCGAACAAGTCATTCTGAAAAGGTGTAGCTGTAAGTATCAGAAACCTCTTTTTCTTCAATTTATCGACAAACTCCCATCTTACTGTATTCTTATCCTTCAATTTGTGAGCCTCATCCACAATCAACAGGTCCCAGGAGATATTATGTGCCCGGTCATGTTTGAAAATCTGAGTATCTTTGTATTGTATCTTCACCCTATCAAGAGAAGCAATGACAAATGGTGAAGTGCCCCAGTCTTCTTCTTTTTCAATGATTTTGAAGTCAAGATTAAATTTTTCCTTAAGCTCTGCAACCCATTGATCTACTAATGAGGGAGGAGTCAGGATAAGAGTGTTCTTCACTAGTCCGCGTTCTATACATTCCCTCAATGCGATGCCGGCCGTCACTGTCTTTCCAAGACCTACTTCGTCAGCAAGCAAGCCTGAGCCGTTAAGATCTCTCAATATCTTAAGAGCGCCTTCCCTTTGATGAGGAAGGTCATATTCAAGAGATTTCTTTATAGACTCATAAGACAAAAGCTCCTTAATCTCATTGTCCTGAGATACTTCCTCTGCTTCAATCTTAAGTTCCATTATCTCCTTGGAATCAAAGTTTTTCTTCTCTATCTTATCAAAAAACTCGTCACTTTCATCCGAAAATGACTCTCGAATTATAATTTCTGGTTCCATATTTCCCTCTTTGTGTAAAAGAGGAATTTGTAAGAGCAGTATTTAATGTTATAGATAGCAGAAGATAATTTCTTAATGATATTGATTCTTTAAAAAACGGTAATAGCTCTTGACTAATAAAAAATATACCTTACTTTAGATATTTCTAAATAAAATAGATAATTTGAACAATTGAAAATCTTTGGCTTGTATATACACTTTTTACCTAGTTATTACTATTTCGGCTTTAATAGTATTTTCAGCGAATCCTTTAAACAACAAACTTAGAGGTAATCACACAATTTGCGGCACAATAATCTCAGATTGAGCAAGATATTATGAAATTAACATATATTTGAATTCCGACAAGTTTATAATAGATATTGTTTACTATTTCTTATGAAAAAGACCTTTTACATTATTGGATTGAGCTTATTACTTGTAATTTTAGCTGTTTTCCTATTCTCGATCAATATACAAAATGATTCTAGTCCTAAATTGGTGGAAAAAACACAGACACAAGATCAAAATAAAATCAAAAAAACGATGCGCCACTGCGGCTTAAAAGCCGCAGTTTGATGCAGGCGCTCGTTTTTTGGATGCTCAAGGAACAACTCCAGCTTAAAAGCTGGAGTTTTAGTCAAGTTCCTTGACATAATAATCCATGCTTGCCCCCGTTAAATTTCTTAGCAAAGAAGCAAAGCTTTCCTCTGAGCGTATTAAGGCGGATGTAGCTTCTCGCCCCCTTTGTGCTTCCTTTCGCTATATTTGCTCCTACTTCCATATCTGTAAGGAATCTCATTATTATCTCAAAATTAGCCTTAGAAACGCATGAAATGCCTTTCATGGCTTCTTCTTTCCAGGCTAAGTACCTTTCCTTGTGTTTGTAGGGATCTATCTTCATTGTATTACCGAGGCTTATTTTTAATTAAGCCTTGTTTGGGTTTTGTAATACAAATTATAGGCAAACTCTAGAGATTCGGAGTCTCTCAAAAATCACAAGAAGGTAATACGCCCGGACCAGGATTTGAACCTGGGAATCCTTTCGGAAACGAGATATTTGCCATTTGCGTCTTCCTTCCTTAAAGAAGGTTGACCCACAAGGAAACATTGGTTTCCTTAGGTAGCAATCTCGCGCCGTAACCGCTGGGCCATCCGGGCATACTTGGGGTTAGAATCAAATGCTTTTAAACGTTTTTGCTAAGGGAACATCACCATAACCAAAGTTTGTTTGTAATAATTGAAAGTATGTTGACTAAAAGAAGTGCTGCAAATGTTATGAAAACACTCCAGTGTTTGTGCTTGAGAGCGAAGGTTATCCAAAGAATATTAGAAATTGACCAAATATAGAATGAGAGTGTATAGCCGTCGAGCACACTTAATTTTATCAATCCTGCATTCAAAATCGCTCCTATGAGTGTCAATAATGTGGCCAACCATTCTATGACGTGATCGTGTAATTCCTTCTCAATAATTTGGATAGTCTTGAAACGATTCTTTTTTGCCATTATGATAATCCCTCATTCTGTAAGTCCTTAACGTAAGTTAATGCAGAAAATATACCTATTATGCATGTGGCTATTGCTAGATATAATGAAAATGAGAACACTTCATTTTTAGTACTCAAGAGTATTGCGGGAAGAGTCACGCCTTGCATGAATGTGGTCAGTTTGCCAATAAATCTTGCATCTGGCACTGGCTTCCTCCAGACGAATGCAACTATGGCGAAAGGAAAACTGACAATTTCCCTTGAAAGGATGAGGAAAACCTGGAACATGTGAGATCTGGTCAATACTCCCTGTATGCTGAAATCGATAATTAAGGCAATGGCAGTCATGGTCATCAAAAATCTGTCTGCGATCATGTCAAATTGCCTTCCAAACTCAGTCACTGTCTTTGTACGCCTGGCAATCTGGCCATCTAGAAAATCAGTAAGCATACCTATTATAAAAAATATTGCCACGGTGACAAGACTAAATCTTGCAAAAATCAAGTATATAATCGCGAAAGTTATTACTACCCTGATAAAGGTCAGAGTATTAGGAATATTCCAGATGTTCTCCCTTTTGCTCTTCTGACTCTTCTTCATCGTACTTTAAAGGTAGCAACCTTTAAAAGGTCTTGCTCCGCTGTATCATCAGCGCGGTAGAGCAGCCTGGAGTGCTCGCGAGGCCCATAACCTCGAGGTCGTGCGGTTCAAATCCCACCCGCGCTATTTAATATGATCAAGTCGGTTATCTTTGATTTTGATGGCGTCATACATGACACTTTTAATCTGGCATACAGCATATATAAAAAATTAAACCCTCAATTTCTAAAAATAGTTATAAGGACATGTTCAACGGAAATGCATTTAAAGAATATGACAATTTATTACTTTCAAAGGAACTACGCCCAATTGATGAATTCTTTAAGTTACAGGAAGAGGAGTTCAAGGTATTGAAAATTGAGGAAAGAATAAAAGAGGAGCTGTCTAAAATAAACAAAAAATATAAAATGTATATTATAACTTCGAATAAAGAAATCATAATTAAGAGTTATTTTATGAACAATAAAATCAAAAAAACGATGCGCCACTGCGGCTTAAAAGCCGCAGTTTGATGCAGGCGCTCGTTTTTTGGATGCTCAAGGAACAACTCCAGCTTAAAAGCTGGAGTTTTAGTCAAGTTCCTTGACATAAATCACATATTCAGCGAAATTCTAGGATTTGAAACGCACAAATCTAAAGAAGAGAAATTTAGGATACTTTTTTCAAAGCACAATTTAAAGATTGATGAATGCATATTTGTAACAGATACTCTGGGGGATATTTTTGAAGCGAGTAAGGTTGGCTTACGTACAATTGCTGTTGATTTCGGATTTCATGATAAAGGGCGCCTTAAAAAAGGAAAGCCATTAATGATTTTGTCAAAATTTGAGGATATTTTGCCTGCGATTGAGAAGCTTTAATTTCCATATGTCCTTTTTTTATAATATGTGGAATATCTTTTTTTTGGTCTAAGATTATACAAACGTTTCAACCTAAGACTAATTTCTATAGGGCCTATTTCATCCTGTATATCGAAATTTGGGACATTTCCGCCTACCTTATTCTCAATTCCTTCATTCGCCATTTTTGTTTTTCTAATCGATTATATATAAAGTTTTTGGAGCACAAAGTAATTTAAACACTCTGTCCTAGTCAAAATAATGTTAATACTTGGAATAGACGACGCAGGAAGGGGGCCTTTAATTGGCCCGATGATGCTTGCAGGAGTGCTTATTGAAGAAAGAGATGAGAGAATTCTTAAGGAAGAAGGAGTTGCTGATTCGAAGAAGTTGACGCATCTGGTTAGGATGAAACTTGCTGATATAATTAAAGATTCTGCCAAAGGATGGCATGTTGTTTCTACATCTGCTGACCAGATTGACCATGCCCTAAATAACGGAATAAATTTGAATACTCTTGAGGCAATGAAAACAGCAGAGATAATAAATAAATTGAATTCTGGAAAGGAAAAAATAAAAGTAATTGTTGACTGTCCATCCACTAACACAAGAGCCTGGAAAGCGACATTGATAGGGTATATATCCAAAGCTGAAAATTTGGATATATACTGCGAGCATAAGGCGGATGCAAATTACCCCTCGGTTTCAGCAGCTTCGATTTTAGCTAAAGTTGCACGAGAAGAAGCTATAGAGAAATTGCAAAAAGAATATGGTGATATGGGCTCGGGTTATCCATCTGATCCTTATACAATCGCTTTTCTGAAGAAACATGGGAAGCGACTTAAAGATACTGGAATATTTAGGACTACTTGGGCAACTTGGAAGCAGATTTTTCCTGATGCCAAACAAAAGACTCTGGAAGGCTTTTAACTTTTGATATTATCATCTTCCCGTTCTCGTGCCGCTTCTGCCTCGATTTCTATTGTGGCTCTTTCCTCTAATTCTTCACTATCTGTTTTTTCACTAGGAGGAGAAGATTGTTGAGAATTTTTACCATCTATCTTAAGACTCAGAACCTTTGAAACACCGTCGTGCATGCTGACGCCGTATAATACGTTTGAGCTCATAATGATTGAGTCGTTATGAGTGATCACTATATATTGCCCTGCTTTCATATATTGATGTAGCAATGCTGCCAGACGCTCAGAATTTCTCTTATCCAATGCTGCATCTATCTCATCAAATATATAGAAGTGATATGGCTTGTATTCCTGAATTGCGAAAAGCAAAGAAAGAGCCACAAGGGTCTGTTCTCCCCCTGAGAGTGAAGTTACATCAAAGTACTTACCTTTTGCCAGCTTGACAACTATATTTACACCACCAGCGAATATGTCTTCCGCATTCTCAATTTCTAGGAAGGCGACACCTTTAGAAGATAGCTTGGAGAAGTTCTGCGAGAATAAGTCGTTCATAGCCTTGTATGTCTTCATGAATGCACGTATCTTTTTCCTATCTATTTCCTCTACAATCTTCATTATCTCAATTTTTTCCTTTTCCAGGACAGTAACTTTCTCGAATACTATATCGTATTCCTTCTTTACATCATCGTATACCTCGAGAGCCCTCATGTTTATAGATCCAATCTGCATCAGTGCTTCTTGAGATTTCTTCAGTCTCTCTTCGAGTGAGGCTATGCTTCCAGAAATTATCTCTACTCCAACAAATTCTGTCATCTCCATAGTAAGAGCTTCTTTCTCTGCATCTGCCCTAGCCTTACCCAGACGTAAATAGTTTATCTGATCATCAATCTGTCTCATCTCAGATTGCAATTCTGAAAGAGTCATCCCTTTTTCCTGAGACCCTCTCTGAAGGTCATCCCTCTCTTCGAACATCTTCTTAAACCTCTCATTTAGCTGTCTTTCCTTTTCCTCAAAATCTTGAAGGAGCTTTGACTTATTTTTCGCTCTTTCTATTATTTCCTTAAGGTCTTTATCTATCTCCTCATGGTCCTTGACACTCCTTTTTATTATATTTAGTGTCCCTTCCAGTTCCCTTTCTTTGTATAGTAGAGTAGTCTCTGCATCTTCTGCTGTCCTAGAAGATATTTCTTCAATCTCAAGTATCTTTGAGTCATATTTCTCCTGTACTGTTGCCAGGTTAGAAATCTTGCTCTCCAAGGCAGTCCTTCTCTGCTCTAAGAGCTGAATCTCTTCCTTCAATAACTTCTCATGAGCAACAACTTTCTTAATCTGTTCGTGTTTGTCTTTTATATTTCTGTGGCGCCCCAACTCTAATTCTGCACTTTGTAAAGAATCCTTTGACTGACGCAATTCCCGGTCGATCTCCTTTATCCTTGAATGTAGCTGAGACAGTAATTCTTGAGAATTTCTTCTAATTTCCTGAGACTCAGATATCTGGGTATCTGATTCTTTGAAAACGTGTTCAATATGATTTACAGTTATTTTATTCTGGCAAAGGGGACATATGTCTATCTTCTCCACCTGACGTTTTATCCTTTCTGCGTGAGCTATTTTTGACTCTGCAACGGATAGAAGTTTCTCCTGTGAGACCATTTCTTCCCTTATCTTTATCATTTCCTTTTCATACTCGTTTATCTTCTGCTTGAATAGAGATATGGCCTTATTACACTCATCTTCTCTAGAATAAATAAGTCTTGTAGAAATTATCTCAAGTTGCTTTAGGACTTCCTCAGATTCAACAATCACCCTCGCAAGCTGCCTCTCTTTATCCTTAAGAATCTCTTTGACCGAATTCAACTCGGTCTTGGTGGCCAGAAGTTTGCTTCTCTCCTCCTCTAGACTAGCGAACTCATCTTTTTTCTTCTTCAATTCCAGAGCTTTCTTGGCAAGAAGAGGAGATTCTTGTCTAAGATCCCTTATCTCCTTTTCAAGGTCTGGAATTGTCTTCTTTATTTCTTCAACCCTTCGTTCTATCTCGGTTTTCCTGTGTTCATGATTCTCTCTCCTGACTCTCAGTCCTTCAAGCTCTGCTTTTAAGTTTGCTACATTTGAATGAAGAGTCTCTTGTTCAAGACCTGTAGCTTGTTGTATACTCTTATTAATCCGTTGTATCTCGTCTGAAAGCGCTACTACCTCTCCTTGGAGCTTGTTTGCTTTTTCCTTCACTTTATCTTTTTGATTTCCCTTATCCTGAATAGACTTATCTAATGAGTCTATCTCTTTCTGCTTATCTTCGCTTTTCCTATTGAGGATAGAAATCTTACATTTCCTCACCGATAATTCTAGTTCCTTGAAACGCAGTGCCTGCGACCTTTCCCTATCGAGATTCTTGAGATATGCTGTGCGCTCTCTTAAGATTGTTGAAATTTCCCTTAATTTCTCCTCTGTTTTCGCCAACTCATGGAGAGATTTTTCCTTCCTAGATTCATAAATAGATATACCTGCAACATCTTCTATTATTTTTCTTCTTTCCTCTCCATGCATCCTTACTATTGATTGTATTTGCCCTTGAAGTATGAGGTTGAATCCATATGGATCTATGCCTGCCTGGGCCAGAAGTTCGATTACTTCTGCCCTTGTCTTGGCTTCTCCATTTATCTTATAAATGCTTTGTCCGTTATGCCGAACAACTCTCGTGACATTAACCTCCTCTTGGGCAACAGCGAATGCCTTATCAGAATTGTCAAATACCAGCTCCACACTGGCTTCTTTTGCAGGCTTTATGTATTTTGATCCCATGAACAGAAGATTCCTTGCCTTTGCCGCCCTCATTGATTTTATAGATAGCCTGCCTAAGACAAAACATAGGGCATCTGCAACATTAGACTTTCCAGAGCCGTTTGGACCTAATATGACATTTATCCCTTTATCAAATATAATCTCTGTCCTTCTAGCAAATGACTTAAAACCCGTCATCACCATCTTCTTGACATGCACCATTCTTCTTCGTGGAGAAAGAGCTATTTAAGGATTCCTGCAATGTTAGTTAGATTGTCCCTACCTGAATGACTCTCGCCCTATCCATCTTATGGCTATATTCATCACTTACCTGTCCAAGACGCACATTATAGGACTTGCACTCATCAGGGCTAACGTAGTGTATAAAATCTGCCGATATGACTCCATCTTGGCAATGCCTTACTGTCCATAATTGTACCTCATCATTTGGGTGATAAGACCTTTTAAGGGCCGTGATTGCATCATTCATCTGGACAGGACAAGTTGAGAGTAATGCTTCCTGCGCCAGCTCTGCTAAGAACGAGAGTCCATTATCTTCTTCACTTCCTGCCTTAAAAATACTATATCTCATTGGATTCATTCATAAAAATCAGGCTTTATAAAGCTATTTATTAGTAAAAAATAAAAAATTTCTAAGGCAAATTGCCTTACGAAAAATATCCGGGGGCTACTTTAAGTTAAGAAAAAAATAAAATAAAGTTTGAGCTTAGTAGTAGCTTTCTCCGAATTCTTTGGTCTTTTCAGGTTTTCTTGTCAGCAACACTATCAGCACGATAAGAAGAACAATGAAAACTATTGCAAGGATCACTGTCAAAACGACAGTGGCATTTCCTTCAAAAGCTTCCTTTCCTTCTACCTTTGCTGCGAATGTCTCTTTCTTAACAAGGTTCCCATCGGAAATTACCGATATGGCAAATGCATAAGCTCCTTCCTTTGATGCAGTTACATCAATGTCTAGGGCCCTGCTGCTTCCTGCTGGGATGACTACAACTGAGTCAGCCAATTCTACATTGAGATTTTCGCTCAGTGTTTCGACTGCTAGTGTGTAGACTCTTGCCTTGTTTCCAGAATTTAGGATGGTCATGCGATAAGTAGATTCTTCTCCAACAGCAAATGTCTTGCTATTTGAGGAAGTCACTACCATGCTTTCTCCACCGTTATCGCTGATGGCGACTCTCTTGCTGAGGGCTACAGTTGAATCATCATTTGTAGCTTCTATCTCGACAGCATAGATGCCAGCCTTTGCATTATCAGGGATGCGGACAGAGAGCATTCGCTCAACTGCATCTTCCTTATCTGGTTCTGCTTGGTCTCTTGCTGATAGATCTCCAAAGTAGGCTCTTTCTTGGATGCCCAATGCTGGAATTCTTACAGTGACAAAAGTGTCTTCTGCAAAGTGACTTCCTCTGTTCTTAATAACAACAGTTATAGGAAGTACTGCTCCTGCATTTACCTTGGTGTCCATTTCTGCATCGAGAATCTCTAATTGATAGGATTCACGCTGCGCATTGATAGGGATGGTCTTCTGATCTGCTGTTCCAAATGCAGAGTTCTTGATCTCAACATTGAGATGCAATTTCTCGCTTGGATTGAGATTCAATGGCATCTGAACTTTCAACGTCTTGCTATATATTCCACCAGCAATAACATCGAATCGCTCAGTTTCCGTAGAGTAATCCTTACCCCTAGAAGAGAGTTCAGCTTTTATTCGCACATCTGACGCATTTTGACGAGCTACAAAGAGTACACGAACTGGCAATGACTCGCCAGCAGTGGCTGCAACGTTGATTTGGCCGAAAACGACTGCTTCAGCGTTGTTTACCTCTATACTCGAAATTTGCGCGAAAGCATTAACACCGCTTGCCATTACGATAAGCAATGTGAATGCTGCGACAAGTGAAACCAAAATTTTATTGGACTTCATGGTCTAGGTATAAATTTAGTTAAAAGTAAGATTTTGCCTACCTATATAAACTTTATGGTGACAACATAATCAAGACCATTTTAGAGTGATGAAAAAGCTTAAATAGTATACCTTGGTATAACAGTTATGGACGTCACAACAATAAAAATATCAAAAAAGACGAAGGAACGCCTCGAAAACTTGCGCTCTTACCGTCGAGAAAGTTATGAAGAGATAATGGAGAAAATCCTAAGCGTCTTAAATGCCTGCAGGATGAATCCTGAACAGGCAAGACAAAAATTACTTTTGATAGATAAGGACAGGAAGAGGAGCATGATCGATGAAGAAGAAAACTCTCCTGAAAAAGATGAAGAATATCAGCAGTCAAAATTACCTGAGCGTACCAAGTTCTCCCTGCGTAAATAAAAAGCGCCTTTGGAAGAAAAGAGAGGAAGAATGTATACCAAAGTTTTTTAAACAGTTTTAAAGCTCGAATGATATGAATCGAATTAGAAATCAAAGTGCAGAAGAAGCATTCGATGAGAGTTATCTAAAATGTCATATGTGGATCGATAGAGAGCATGTAAGGTCTTGAATATGAAAAAACTTGAAGTGTATGAACAAGATATGAAGTATGTGGATAAGATTACTGCAGAAGCAACAGTCATAGTCCATCCTTTTTCTGCACAAGTCTTCTTTGAGCAGCTCATTCAATCTGATTACAACCCGCGTTGTAGATATCTCTCCCCCCTGAAATCATTCCTAGAACACGACACTTCAGATGTCATTGTTTTGGAAGAAGAGCCTTTGATAGATATAACAAGAGATATCGTCACCCGATGGAGAAAAAAAGGTCTAACGCAATTCATTCCAACTTATATAGGATATCCTAATCCTTCTCAAGGTTGGCAAATCCTTTTTGCTGCACTGGGAGATGTTTCTGTTGTCAGAGTCGGAGGAGGAACAGTAGGTATCTGCCTGGACGCTGCCCTTGAAAAAATTTCTGAACAAGGTTACAAGACGCAGATTCTTGAAAATTTAACGTATTAGTTTCTGCTCCAGCTGCATGCCTTGTACACTATCCTCGATCATGGTAGGAGACTCATTAATGATTCTGATTGCTTTATCTTTTGGAAGATTTATAAGAAGCTCTTTCCAGAGCTTTTTTTCTGTAGAAATGTGATGTTTCTCACCTTTATCCCCGTAAACAATACCTGAAAAGTGAACGTGCCAGTCTTTCTGAGGGAATGCATCTATAATGCGCTTATAATCTACTGATTTATCTCTGGCTAGGATATGGGCAAAGTCAATGCAGAAAGAGCACCCAGTTTCTTTTACCAGCTTAGATATCTCCTCGACACTTCCAAAGACATTAACCTTACCCATCGTCTCGGGAGCTACCTTTATCTTCCAACCTTTTTTCTTTATTTCAGCCACGATTTCCATAATTCCTTGTCTGATAGTTTCAAAAGATTTATCCTTGTCTTCTCCATAGTATCCTGGATGAAAAACAACTATTTTTGCACCAAGAAGCTCACCAATCTCGCAGCATTGCAATATTCTTTGCTTTGTTGCTTCTCTTTTCTCTTTCTCTTTTGCATTAAGATTCACCCAGTATTGAGCATGAATACTCAAATCTATACCTAATTCCTTTGCTTTTTCCCTAATAAGTGGACATTCTGATGGCTTGATGTAGACACTATATGTAAATGCAATTTCGCATGCTCGCAATCCCATCTCATGATATTTTTCAAGAGTTTGTATGGCTGTCTTGACAGGGCCGAGACCAGCTGGACCAAAGATGATTGGCATTAGAAAATATGAACAATTGGATTAATAAAACTAATGTTATTTCTTACCAAAATTATACCTAATTAAAATAGATCCCATTGTCTCGTCTGGCATATACTTTGTTTTTATGCTCTTATCCCCTATAATCTCAATGTGCCACATAGGATTTTTAGAAAATGTATATCTCGCCAATATTCTTGCCTTAGTAATATAATCTCCATCATCTTTTTCCCTGATTTTGTAAGTCCCCCTGAGACCGGCTCCAATCCTCCAGTTATCATTCAATTTCTTTCCAACTATGAATCCAGCATTTATCTCGTCAGATGCTGGCTTTCCATTGTGAAGTGTCAATGGTTTGTTATATTCAAATGCAGTTGTCATCTCATCTTTCTTATCATGAGAAAGATATGTAGTGGTGAACCCGCCCTTAAAATCATATCTTCCTGTGCCAAGCGCTGGCTTCGTATCTGTATCTCCTAGTGGAATTGCGGTGCCTGCAGCAGCAATCCAATGGAAGCTGCCGAAGTTGTGCAAATCGATAGTGCCTCGAGGTCCGAGTTTGAGCGTCAAATCGCCGAAGCCGGAGCTTTCAGTATCTCTTGATTTAAGGAATTTGTAAGGCAATGCTCCGATGGCAAAAAAACCAAGCTCTTTGCCTGTCCAATACTTCACGACATTGCTCTGGATGAAATTGTCGCTCGCTCCGCTCTGCGTTTCCTTTCTGATGTAATTGACTCCATGGTCGAACTGCAGCGGCGTAGGCCCTCGTGTGCCGATGAGGAAGTCTTCTGCTTTTTCAGAAACTGTAGAGGCAGTAAGCAAGGCTGCAACTGCAAAACCTCTTGCTTCTTTCCGCATTTCCCTAATTATCTGTTTCACGTTATTACTTTCTAAATGAATCCTATTTAAAACTTTATTCTCCTAAAAAGGAGAAAGATTTAATAAGCAGAGAAACGTGAGAGAGGCATGCCTGTTGAAACCACTGCAATGCTCGAAGAGCTCGGTCTGACACGAGCGCAGAGTGTTGTGTACCTGAAGCTCCTACAGATTGGGCAAAGCACAACAGGGCCACTCATTGAGAAGACAAAGATGCAGAACTCGGTTGTTTACAATGCGTTGCACCAGCTTATTGAACAAGGCCTTGTTTCCTACATACTAAAAGGCAAGCGCAAGTATTTCTCCGCTGTCGAGCCGCAACAGCTGCTGCGTATTGCTGATACGAAAAGATCTCAGCTTGAGCGTACTCTTCCTAGTTTACTCGAGATGCAAAAGCAAGGAAAGAGCAAGCAAGAAGCACGTGTCTTCATAGGATGGAAAGGAGTGTATGCCGCATTTATGACTATCATTGAAACTTTGCCTAAAGAAGCAGAATATATCGGATTTGCCGCAGGCTATGAAGAGCAATTCTCCGAAAAAACGCAGGAATTCTTTGGCAGATTCCACAAGATGCGCTCAGACATGCGTTATAAAATGAAGCTCATTGCGAATGAATCCGCACGCTCTCAGGTTGAGCAGCAGTTTAAAGTATATAAGGAATACAACTACAAGAAACCGCCTTCCTACCGATTCGTGCCTGGTTTTGCCCCCGTTGGTGTTATCATCTTCGGCGATAATGTTTTAGAAGTGGCTTTCGGTGATGAACCGATCGCAATTATCATCACTTCAAAACAAATCGCAGAGTCGCATCGGCGCTTCTTTTATCGTTTGTGGGAAATTGCGAAGAACTAGGCAATCTTATGTAATTCCCTTCTTAATGCATTTGACCAAAAAAGAGCTATTATGAATAATACTATTGCAAGGCCATCTATTATCACACAACTGGAACATATTTTTTTCAGGACAAAAAACTGAAGGATAAGGAAGTATACTGCGAAGCAGAATCCTAAACCTGTAGCTAGAAGGAAAAATTGGCTGTATTTTGGATGTCTTTCAACATAAAGATATATTATCAGCAATAGTGAAAACATGATAAAACCAAAAACACTCAGACTTACTCCGAATAATTTACCATATTCTGAATTCTGGACTGAAGAACAATCGGATCCAGTAAGGCAGAATGCTCCTAAATCGGAATTGAAATTAAGAGTTGCTGTCAGGATTATCTCGAGCAATATAAAACAAAGTAAGAGATAGTGAAGATAATTATATCTCATTAACAATCTTCGGTAATAAGATTTTTAAATCCTATGGATAAAACTGATTTCATCTTTTCTCTCTCAAGAATCCTGTGATTATGCAAGTCGCCAAGAAAAGAATCAATGCAGTCCAGAACAGAGGATTTGAATAGTATTCTATTATGCTCTGTTGAGTGCCAGTTGCAATAGAAGAAAGGCTGAAGAAAATAATGTCTATTATAGTACCTAAAACTACAAGGACAATACCGAAGAGAAATCCCTCTCTTACTCCAGGTTTTATTCCTTTTCCATTGAGATAAATATTTGTCGAGATGCCGGATAAAATCAGTGTAAGAATTATATTTATTATTAAGGCTTCCTTAGGTATATCATTTCCACCAGAGGCTATTGATATCCCCATTACAGTCATCACAATAATGCCTAATACCATGGAGAAAAAATAAGTTAATAGTGATATGCCCAATGCTCTGTAAAACTTCATATCTAAACTAATTAAACTAGATTCTTAAACTTATTCTTTAATTTTTTCTGCAAATTTCAATCCAAAAATAGAATAATGAAACGCCCACGCCCCGAATCGAACGGGGATACCCCGGAGGGAACCGGTTCTCAAGACCGGCGCAGTACCATTGTGCCACGTGGGCTTCTAAGTAAACTAAAGAAAAGGACTTATAAAGCTTTCACTCTGCGAAGAACTAATTCAAAAATCTACCGCTAAGTATGCGTGCAATTTCGGGCTCCTAAATGGAAAAATTACCCGAATAGTGCGCTCAATCCTGCCGCTGATTCTGAAGGAGCTTCTTCTTTCTTCTTCTCTTCCTTTGCTGGTGTAGCCGCGCTTCCAGATGCTGGTGCAGTTGCTACAGCGCTTGCGTTTGCAAGCTCTGATGAGATATCAACGCCCTGCAATGCTGCAATAAGCGTCTTTACTTTAGACTCATCTACCTGTACGCCGGTAGCTGCAATAACTTTTGTCAGACTAGATTCAGTTACTTCCTGGCCTAGCTTGTGCAAGAGCAATGCTCCGTAAATATATTCCATTAGTTGCCCTCCTTTGTAGTTGTTTGAGTTTGAGATTTATCAATAATCGATTGAACAGCTTTCTCTTCGGCATTCGCTTTAGCAAGGAAATAACTGAGAGTCTCTTTGACTAAATATCTGACAGATACAGCAAATCCAAGAGCTTTTCCAATAGCCTGTTTTAGTTCCTCATGAGCTTTCTTTTTATCTATCTTTATTCCAGCATAGACTTTATCGCTTTTTGAATCGTATGCTGCAATTGGTTCGAAACCAACTTTCATTGGCTTGATGTCTAGCTTAGCCATGACTCCTGCAACATTTTCCTTAATTACTTCTCCTGCACGCACTATAGTCGCTGGCTGCTTTATTGCCAATTTGCCGCCTTCAACTGCGACTTTGAGGCCGACTCCAGATAATTCTGAGATTGCTGGGCCTGGGACTAGACTTGTTGGACCAGGTTCAACATTAATATCTTCTGGTGCAATGTCGCCTGCCCTTGCTTTTGTAGGGCTTTGATTATCGCTTAATAGTCCTGATAATTCGAAAGCATCTAAGTTTGAGAAAAACAAAGCCACATCTGCACCAACATGACATTTAAGATTCTGCAACCCTCCTCTTTCAGTAGTTGAGATTGCTCGCACAACTAATGACTTCTTGGCAACACAGATATCTGCCTTCCCACGAAGGTTCTTCTTTATATCATGGAACTGGGAACTTGGAAGACCTCTTGTAGATGCTAACAGCACAGTCGTGCTCTCTTTCATCTTTCTCGAGAGCTCTGAAACAGTCTTAAGCTTATATTCTGGAACTGCCTTGACACGAGCATGTGAATCCACTTTGACAGCCTTATTGGATTTTGCATTTTTTTTCTCAGCCATTATTTCATCTCCACCATAATCGGCTTGCCCATAGTCTTTTTAATTAAAATATTCCTTAAATTCTCTTTTTTTGTCGGCAACGCATTGACTAGGCCATGATATATCGCCTGAATGTTCTCGATCAGATGCTCATCTTTCATGCTTTCTTTACCAACTGAGACCTTTACGCTTGGTTCCTTCACTCTAATTTTAACTGCGGTACTAATCTTCTCAAGAAGCTGTTTTATCAAAACTTCATCCTCTTTCATCAATACACCTAACTGTGGAGACGGCATCTTGCCTGAAGGACCGAGAGCCTTACCAAATGTCGTAGCTACAGACGGCATCAGTGAAGCAGCTGCAATGAAAAAGTCATATTCCTTCACTAGCATCTTCAAAGGTTTCTTCTCTTTGTATTTCTGAAAATCAGGCTGAGTGACTGTCCTTACTAAATCGCTCTTCTTGGTGAGAAAACCACAGACCTTCTTCTCCTTTATCTTGTGAGGAATATTTACTATTGTCGAGACATTATCTCTTTTGACGTCGATACCTTTCAGGTTTATGATTAGATCTATGCTCTGATCGAATTTCTTCTTTTCTTCCTTTCTTAATGCTGCTATTGCTTCTTTCAGTTCCATTTTGATGTCTCCTACAGGATGATTGCTGTGTTCAGAAAAAGAACACATCAATATGTAGTGAGCGACATTTTATGTGAGAATGAGATGTTTTTAAACCTTTCTTAGATCTCGAATGAATGACTATGAGAAGGCCATCTTTGCCTTTCTTTTAAAGCATAAGTTTTAGTCCCAAAGTCGTAGACTAGTTCATACCATAAAGATTGACTAAATCCTTTCGCTATATCTATCATGTAACTAGGTATAGTAGAAATATTGAGATTGGATATACCTGCCAGTGTCTTTCTATCGAAAGGTCTATCTAAATTTTTTAAAAGATGTTGGATTATCTTTCCCTTTCCATTATTTCTTGTAATAGAACAATTCCTAATTTTTGCATCTATCCCGATATATATTCTAGGAATTCTGTCCCAACCTGGACGAAAACCGTGGCCTGTATATACATCTCCTTGCAATTTATCCTCGACACAATCTTGTATGTATCTCATAAAAACCTACACTAAAAATGTCTTAAAAACCTATCTTTTTTTAGAATCAAGTTTATTCATCACTTCTCTTGGAACTGCAGATATCATAGCCCATTCCTTTATCTCTGTAAAACCTATTGATTTATACCAATTAAGGGGATATTTATCCCTCACTGTGAAAGTATCCCAGCGCACTACGTTGTACTTTTTACGTGCTTCTGCAAATACATGCCTCAATAATGCTGTGCCAATACCTTTTTTTTGATAATCTGGATGGACAAAAATCTCCCCATCTACAAGATGATTCCCATCCCACCAAGGTTTAACGCCTATGACAAAAGCTCCTTGAATCTCCATTTCTTCTGCAAGAAAACAAAGATCTGGCTGCTTGTTAAGCCAGTATCTTAACATCTCTTTTGCAGATTGGGGTGTCCAAATCTCGCCGACATCAAAGTAGTCATAAGTTTCTGCATAAATCCTTGCTAAGGAGTCCAGGTCTTTATTTTCAATAGCCCTTATATTTGATTCCATCAGTCTAAATCTCAGAAGGATTTTTAAACTTTATTTAAAGCACCTCAATCTCTATATACTCTATTTTTATTTTATCATAATGATAAGCTTGTGCGTTATAGGGAGAAATAATCAAAAAACAATAGGGCCCTGCATACAGAGTGCGAAACCTTTAGTAAAAGAGATTATATTTGTAGATACGGGATCAAGTGACTCAACAAAAAAGATTGCAGAATCACTTGGAGCCAATGTTTACGATTTCAAATGGAATGACAATTATGGTGATGCGAAAAACGAGGCGTTTTCCAAGGCGACCCAACCGTGGATATTGAGCTTGGATAGTGATGAGACAATAGCCTTAAGAGACCTTCAAAAAATAAAAGCACTTGTCTCAAGCCAAGAATATGACGGATATTATCTTGTACAGAGAAACTATACTAATCAGAAAGGTACACTTTCATGGACTTCTTGCAAAGATGACAAGTACGAGGAGAGCAAAGTAGCTCATGGATACGCCCCCAGGATGATGGTAAGACTTTTCAAGAACAATCCTAAAATAAGAGCAGAGGGAGTGGCCCATGATTCCGTAATACCTTCTATCCAGAGAATCGGCGGAAAAATAAAAGAAACAGACATCCCTATCCATCATTTTGGATCCCTGTCACATAGTCCAGAACATACTGCTAAGTACATAGAGCTTGAATTGAAGAACATAAAAGGAGACTTCTATCAAGAATACCAGATCGGCTCACAATATCATTCTATAGGTAAACTAGACGAGGCGATAGAACATCTAGTAAAATCATTGCAGATGAATCCTAATTTCGGGCTTACTTATCTCGAAATAGCACTTATTGGAATGAAAAGAGGAAAGATATCTGAGGCAAGGCCAGTATTGATTGAATCAATAAGACTTGATGAAAGGGAATCTGCATGGAGTGCTCTGGGAGTAATAGAAGTGCATGAAAAAAATTTTGATAATGCTGTCAAGTGTTTTCAGAGAGCAATTGAATTGAATCCGAAAAATGCTGATCATCATTACAACTTAAGCCAAGTTCTAAAGGAGCTTGGAAAGCCAAAGGAAGCAAAAGAAGAATTTGGTAGGGCAGTATATTACAATCCTGATTACAAAAAAACTAACGATTAAGGAACTTCATTATATCTGCAATAAGAAATCCTATTAAGCCTATTGCTAACAACCCTAGAGCAGAAATCTTTGAAATTGACTTGAATTCCTCCATACTCGGCTTTCTAAGAAGCTGCCACACACGAGTACACTGGATGAAAAATGATTTAATTCTTGTCCCTACACTTGGTCCTTGAAAGTTATCCATACGATATAATGGATTAAGTGGTTTTTAAAACTAATGTCTATTTGACCCTTTTACTCTTTCTTGCAATCTACTCTCTAAAAAAGCATATGCTTTATCATAATTTCTTGAATCCAAACTAAATACAGGCGCTCCGTTCTGAGGAATGTAATCATCTAAATTAAAGGTAATTATCGCTAGCAAAGAATTGGGGGCCTCTCTTTGTACTCTCTCAATTGTCTCTTTTTGTTTGTCCCTCCCGGGATGAATCAAAAAAGCATCATAGCTTGAAAGCGTAGAATGTTCTGCAAGCCCTTGAATTGTTTCAGCCGAAATAACCTCTGCTCCTTTTTTTATTAAAAAATCCTTAAGATAGCCAGTGGGCGGACGGTATTTAATACCTTGCTGCAGTGCGCGTATAATTGATTCCTGATCAAACAATAACCTATCGATAATTCCTATTTTCATGGATTTCTTATTAATAGAGGGTTAAAAAAGCTTCTTATTTCACATAATCAATCCCTAGTTCTTCCTCTAGAGCATCTTCTTTCTTTATATCCAAGTCTATGCCTGCACCAAGAATCTGTGAACTCTTCACGCCAGTAACTATAAGAAGAACTTTTATTGAACGATCCATATCTGCTGAGATTTGCGCCCCCGAGATTATCTTGGCATCTGGGGCGATCTTACTTCCAAGGACTTCCATAATAAGCCTGTATTCATCTAGAGACATATCATTGCCACCAATGATATTCACAAGTGCACCTGATGCATTAGATATGTCTACGTCAAGAAGAGGATTATTTATTGCCTTTTCTACAGCATCTCTTGCCCTGTCCTTTGAGTCTGATTCTCCAATACCTATAAGAGAAACTCCTCCATCTGACATGACAGCCTTAACATCTGCAAAATCCAAATTGACCAAACCTGCTTTTGTGACTAGCTCTGCAATGCCCTTGACTGAGTTTGTAAGGATTTCATCTGCTACCTTGAAAGCTGTATGTATTGGCAACTCAGGGGCTATCTCTAACAATTTGTCATTTGGAATTACTATGAGTGTGTCAGTGACTGCAACCATCTTTTCTAACCCGTACTGGGCGTTTTCAATTCTTTTTTGCCCTTCGACGGTGAAAGGCAGAGTCACAATGCCTATGGTCAAGGCTCCCTGCTTCTTTGCAATCTCTGCAACAACTGGGGCGGCTCCTGTGCCTGTACCTCCTCCTAAACCGCAAGTGATAAAGACCATGTCGGATTCTCCAATTCTTTTCTTTATTTCGTGTTCAGATTCTTTGGCTGCTTGCTCACCAACCTTTGGATTGCTGCCTGCTCCAAGACCATGAGTCAGCTCGCGTCCTATCAGCACCTTGCTGTCAGCATTAGAATATAGAAGATCCTGCGCATCAGTATTTACAGCTATAATCTCACATCCTTTTATGCCAGTCTCTTTCATCCTAGAAATAGAATTGCCTCCACCGCCTCCACATCCTACCACTTTTATACGGGCGCCCTGCTTCTGAAGCAGTTCTTCTAATTCTCGGTCAATATCACTCCCTATTTGTCCCTCTTTTTCAACGGTTATACTAGCCATATGTCAAATAAGCTTAACGTGTTTATAAGGATTGTTGTTGTGAGAATTCAACAAAAATTATTTTCCGAATAATCCTTTTATCCAGTTCCAAATATTTGAAAAGAATCCTGGCTTGATTGGTTCCTTGCAGACTTTTTCTGTACATATATTAGTAGAACATTCATAGTTCTGTGAGCAAGCCTGGCCAGAGGCTTTCTGATCTGCCCATTTCTCTTCTGAAGTGCAATACTTTGTACCTGTGATATTGCCGATAGGAGAACATTCAGGAGCTGGTTTCTCAACAATCTTGGGCGCTTTCATACAAGCTCCATCCTTGCAACCATATTGGCATGCCAGAGGAGCCATCACGCCAATCTGATTTCTCCCGGATTGCACGCAAGTCAGTTCTACAACTCCGCAATCTCCACCAGAACATTCTCCAAGATTCTCTGCAGGAGATGAAATATTAACACAGTAATCTGATCTTGCAGTAGTAGCGTTAAGCACACTTATGCTGCCGCTCCAAGAAGCATTAAAGGTCTTGGCACTTACACTTCCCTTGACATCATTTTGGTTTGAGTCTGAGTCCTCGCAAATTTGGGGTGGACTTATCTGCTTGACACAAGCTCCATCCTCGCAAGCTACTGGACAATTATATTTTACAATTGCAACAGCTGCCTCATCGCAATAATACTCATTCAGAGCTTTTTCCCCTTCAACAACACATGAGTCTGAATAACTGCCTGTTTCTTTTAGATCCTTGAACCAATTCCCTTTTGCAGTGCCCTTCACGTTGTAATTTATACTCTTATCACTATCTTCACAAGTAGAATTTGCAGCACTCGCAAAACTCGCAAAATTAACAGTCACTGCCAATAATAGCAAAAACACAAACACCTTTTTCATCTTTAAGTATCGAATTTTATATATAAAAAGGTTTCTCAAGACGCCTATGCCTTTCCCGAAGCCATATTCTCTTCTTCTTTCTTATCTTCCTTCAATTCAAAATCTAGTTCTTTTCCGATTATCTCCTTGAATTTATCATTAAATGCTTTGATAAGTATCTCGAATGTCTTTGGCCCCTTGATTGTTATTTTCTCACCTATCTCGAATTCTGGAATATTCCTAAACATTATCTTGAGAACGTGATTGCATCTCTCCTTTTCATCAGTAACTTTCTTGGTTATTGTAAACTTATATAATAAGTCCTTGCCTGCAAGAGGGCTATTAAAATCAGTCATGACTCTTGCACCTGACACTGCAATTACTTTTGCCATTGATCCATCCATGAGTAATGTCTGTCCTGGATATGGTTGGATCTGTTGGGCATGAAATACTTTGAGTGGCAGAGTCCTAAGAAGATCTTTTCTTCTCTCTCCGAACCCATCTTTGACAGGAATTGAGACCTCATATTGTTTCCCTATTTCTTTATCTTCAAGGGCCTTGTCTAGCCCTGGAACGACCATACCCTGCCCAATTACCACAATTAAGGGTTCTGCCTTGGCCTCTGGATGAATCTTCTTTAGATTTTCTGGAACATTAGAATCAAACAAATTTCCATTGGCATAACCGCTAAAAGACAATTCAATAATATCATTCTTCTTAACAGTTTCCATAACGCATCGTGCATATGATGTTTTATAAACGTTGCTAATATCTTGCCGCAATATATACTCCAATATCTACTCCTCTCGCATCGGATTTTGCTGCGCCTATGCCTAATTCCCCCCATGTGAACCATTTAGAAATACGAAAGTATGGCTCTGGAAGTTCCCATGAATCGTAAGAAACCTGCGCGCCAAGTTTTGCAATTATATTATGAGGCATATCATGATCTAACTCGAGACGCAGTTTGTCATGATATAATTTCAGTTTGAGATCGCCTGAACGGAAAGTAATACTTGGTCGCATTCCTATGCCTAATGTCGTTCTATAAAGCCGTTCCCGTTCTTGCCAAGGATCGAAAAGTTCTTCCCCTATCCTTTCTTCCCTAGTGTCTAAATCTATGCCGAGAGGTTTTTTTGAATCAAGATGTAATGATTTACGAAACCGAGCTTCAAGCGAATCTGGAAGAATCTTATCCAAAATCCAGTCTGCTTTTTCAAGCCCCCACTCTACTTTTTCTTCTGCAAACTCCCTTAGAAAGAAATAACCTTCTGTGCTCCTAATATAGTCTTTAGCTACTTTTTTTGCCGCGCTCAAAAACTCCTTAGCTTGATGTTCTGAATCTATTTCCATTGTAAGCTTCCGCCCTATATTTTCACGATATCTTTGTTCAAGATGGTCTACAAACAATACTGAAATAGTGCTTTCTTTTGCATTTTTTAGTAGAAGCTGACGAGAATATGGGGTTGGTGTGACAAGATTTGCACTCGATTGATCTTTCCCTTCCTGGCCTCTTGCGGAAGATGAACATGCCATACTTGCCACAAGTGTAGAAAGAGCAATGAACCTATTGCAACATCCATGCATCTGAATTAATGTGGAAGACTCTTTTTAAAGATGGCGCTAAGTTTTTGGAAAGATATTTAAAGCAAATCTTTATAAATCATTTTTCCCGCATCCCTTCATGGTTTTAAGATTAATTGATGCGCACAGTAGCAAGCCTGGCACGACAATAATGGTCGATGGGGAAGCGTGCACAGTACGTTCAAATGATATAAGCAAGACTGGAAAGCATGGAGCTAGTAAGTGCAGGATAGAAGCCATAGAGGTTTTTTCTGGAAAGAAAAAGATAGTTGCTGTTCCAGGAGACACTAGATTTGATGTACCTATGATTGAGAAACGCAAGGCACAAGTTCTTTCTGTAGGGGACAACACTGTATCTGTGATGGACCTTGAGAGCTTTGAGACATTAGATGTGCCATTCAGTGAAGAAATCAAGGACAAACTCGCTCCTGAAAAGCAAGTTGAGTATTGGGATATTGAAGGAAAGAAAGCAGTAATGAGGGTATTATAATATGGCTACAAAAATCCCCGTTGCACAGACAAGAATGTTCAATAATGTCTTCATCTGTAGAGACTGCAATAAGAGAATACGAACCCAAGCAGTAAGAGTACTTTCCGGAAAATTGAAATGCAGTCGCTGCCATGGCAAAGCATTTCGACCGGTTAAGAAAAAATAGATGAACATATTTTTAATATACGACTTGGTATTCATGGTACTATTCACCCTAGCGGTAGTTTTCTTTACATACAAAAACAAACATAAGATGCATAGAGAAAGCGGAATGTATCTGTATAAGGCCCAATGGGGTGTCAATCTCATAGAAAAGATTGCAAAAAAGTACAGAAAGATACTTCTTGGATTGCAAGGGATTGTGATAACATTGGGATATATCCTTATGGGAAGTATCATTCTAATGATGAGCTACTCTGCTTACCTATACCTGACGCGTCCTGAAATAACTCAGATGGTAAAAGCGCCCCCAGTAATACCTTTGATACCTTATTTCACAGATATATTCAACGTACAATCACTTTTCCCTTCCTCGTTAACATTCACTTATTTCATAGTTGCCCTGATTATTGTGGCAGTGGTACATGAATTCTCCCATGGAATATTCATGAGGCTACATAAAATAAAGATAAAATCAACTGGATTTGCATTTTTTGGCCCGCTAATAGCTGAGGCCATTAGAGAATGGGTCGTAAAGACGAACAAGAGAAAATTGACAGCTACATTCTTCTCGATATTGATTGTATTACTGGCTATATATTTCAAGAGCCCATTGGTGCTTATAATCCTCGTAGTGCCCCTGCTTGGCGCTTTTGTTGAGCAAGATGACAAGCAGATGAACAAGGCCAAAAAAATACCTCAGCTTGCAATACTTAGTGCGGGCGTATTTGCGAACATTGTATTTGCATTGATTTTCCTGATTTTAATCTGGGGATTTTTTGCTATTGCATTTGCTCCTGCAGGCATATTATTCAATGACTATGCCTTCGATATTGTCCAGAGGACTGATATAATATCTATAGATAACCTTTCCCTTCAGAATGGCCTTCCAGAATTAAATTATTCTAAAGACTATGTTGCTTTGCAAACTGGAAATAAGACATTCTTTGCTCCACCATTACTTGTAAAAAAGGCGTTTGATGCGCAAGCACAACATATGCTCGTATATAGAGATTCCCCTGCATTCAATGCTAAACTTTCTGGAGTCATAACCCATGTTAATGGAAAATCTGTTAGTTCATATTCTGAATTCAGCGAATTATTGTCCAAAAGTAAGCCTGGAGATGTTGCTGAAATAAAGACAAAGATAGGTGAAGAAGTAATCACTAAAAATATAGTCTTAGGATCAAATGAAGGAAGGGCATTTGTTGGAATCACTGTCCCAGACCCTTCAAGAGTTGAAAAATTTGTAGGGTTCCTTTATTCTTTCACACCAAAGATGAACAATGCCCTGACCGGGATCCACTATGAGTCTAGACTAGGAGATTTAGGTACATATTTTTTCCATATGTTTTGGTGGGTAATGACAATAAACTTTTTTGTTGCACTATTCAATATGTTGCCATTGTGGATCCTTGATGGTGGAAGATTCTTTTACCTCACAGTTGCAGGAATCACGAAGAGTGAGAAAATAGGAGCAATTGCATTCAAGATAGCAACGTGGATAATCTTGCTATTAGTCCTCTTGATGATGCTCGGTTGGACAATATCTCTTTAAGTGACGTACTGGATTCCTTCTTTTGTATAGACCACAAGTTTTATGCCTACTGGGAGATTGAGCAGTGCAGAAATAACGGCCATGTGTTCCTTGCCGTTGCCTGATGCCAGAGACAATGCTACTTCAAACTCTCCAGATACCTTCTTTTTGAGCTTTTCCATAAGGTCTGTCTTCAAATCAAGCATGGGTCGATTTGCATCAACTTCTATAACCTCTCCCTTTGAAGGTACTTCTGAAAGAGACTTGTCTTTTATTAGTATAATCTTATCCCACTCCCCTCTATTCGCCAATGCAGTTATCTGGCCCCAGTTTTCTTTATCCTTCCCGACATAAGCAATTAATTCCATGCTGTTGAAAAAAAGAGCAGATTTATAATTATTGCCATGATTGAGAAGGCATGAAAAAATCATTGGCTTTCTTTATACCTGGTGCAGGGCAGAGACAATGGGGCCTCCTCCTACAAAGACTCAGTATCGAAGGGTATAATCCAGAACCAATAATAATTGATTGGAGAAGAGGAAATTTCCGTGAATGGTTGTGCCAAATCAATGAACATGTATCATCAGCTATAAAGGTATTGGGAAACCTTGGAAAGGGAGAGAGATTCACACATGAACGTAACATAGCAATTGGATTTAGTTATGGGGGAATATTAACTCTCCACATTTCAAGAGATCTAAAATTGAGAAAATATTGCTGTTCTACCCCAAATTTCTATAATATAGGTCTGAGAAGGAAATTTGATAAGTTGACGAACCGCACAGCAGGATTTAAAACAGATTGGAATGAGTTTGATGCCTTGCCTAGTCCCGATGGAAGAGACACTATATTTGTATATGCAGAAAAAGACCTCAAGGATTATTGCCTTTCCTCCCATGAACTCTCATTTAGATTCAAGAGTACTACCTACTGTGCTCCCAATGCCGAGCATAACATAAACTCTTTGGAATATATATCTAGCCTACAATATCTTATCGAGCTGGATGATCGAAGAGATAGAAGTGGTTGATTCAAAAACTTTATATTCCCTTCTAGCTTGTTCTCGATATGGTGAAAGACATTCCTTTAGGCGAGATAACATTAAGACGGTATGAGAAGCCTTATGATGCCCATCGAAGGGAAATTGTAAGGAAGATTTGTCTTGGTCTCGGAATGCTTCAGCCCGGAGATTCCCGTGATATAATGGTCGATATCGTACTTGTACTGGAGGAAGCCAGGAAAGAGAAAAAATGGATGTCCTCTTTTGATATAAGGGATAAAGTCGAACAGAAGAGGAAAGAACATTCTCTCGAGATAAGAGGCCTTGCTGAAAGTAATATAAGAAGACAGCTAAAAAGATTAAGAGATACCCTTTTTGTAGACAAACAGGAGAACAAGTACAGGATATCTGAATTCGCCCCTCTCTCTGAAATATTTGAGAACAAGATTGAGCGTTTTCTCATACCTCAGATGACTGAGAGAATAAAGGAATATTTGCACAAGTTAGATAAATAAATTTAAATACATTGTAACAATCGCTAATTTATGGCTCAACTTCCTAATTGGACAAGGAATACTGATTATCAAGGAATAGAAGATCATGGGTTTGATATGAATTTAATTGAAGAAGGCAGTTTTAAGAGTAGTGCAGAGATCGGAGATCTTGTAGATTTTATTGAGAGTCATGGAGAAAAAGGTGCTAATGATAGAATCGTAGGTTTTATTACTGGCTTCAAGGAAAGGGCGAGATATGATGCATTTATATGGGTGAAGAGCTACAGGATAGATGATGATGATAGTGAGAAAAAAGATGGGGAACTAGATTGGAGAGATGTAGTCTGTTATAGAATACTTGAAAAGAATCCTAATTTTCCTTGTTTTCCTGAAAAGTAAGTTTTATAAACCCTTTTTTTCTATCTGATTTATCTACTTCTTGAAATTCATGGAGTAGCGGAGCTTAAACATGATATTTATCATTAAAGTCACGACGAATAAAGAAGACAGAGCAATAGAGATGATGGCGGAGAGAGTTAATAAGAAAACTCTTAATGTGTATGCTATTGTTAGGCCTCATGGGCTTAAAGGATATATTATTCTAGAGGCTGCTGACCGAGAGTCTGCTGAAGAAGCTGCTTTTGACCTTCCTTACGTCAAGGGAATAATTGGGAAAACTGTAACTTATGAAGAAATTAAGAATATGCTTGAACCAAAAGCAGAGGATTACAAGATAGAGGTAGGAGATATTGTTGAGATGATAGGACAAACATTCAAAGGAGAAAAAGCCAAAGTGACGAGAGTCGATAAACAGAAAGGAGAAGTAGTCGTATCTCTTCTTGGTGCTTCAGTACCTATCCCTGTCACTGTAAAGATAGATAACATAAAAGTTATAAGGCGTGAAGAGAAGGAAGAAGATATGAAGAAAGAAGAAAAGATAGACCTATCAGATGAGGAGGAGTTTACATTCGAATGATAGTCAAACTGATAGTAGACGGTGGAGATATGAAACCTGGGCCAGCCGTAGCCCAGCAAATTGGACCATTGGGAATAAATATGGGCAAGGTAATTGCAGATGTCAATGCTGCAACTTCTGGATTCAAAGGAACAAAAGTTCCAGTCGAGGTCGATGTAGACCCTAAGACAAAGAACTATAAAATAAAGGTTTTCTCCCCTCCTACTGCTGAACTGATAAAGAAAGAACTTGGGCTTGATAAGGGATCAGGAGCTGCAGGAGCCTATAAAGTAGGAAATATCGCGTTTGAGAGGATAGTTGATATCGCAAAGACAAAGCAGAGCGGTCTTCTTGCAAAAGACTTGAGAAATGCAATAAAGTTAATTGTCGGCACTTGTGTCTCTCTTGGAGTCCTTATTGATAATAAACCTGCAAAAGATATTGAGAAAGACATCGATTCTGGAGTCTACGACAAAGAAATAAAGCAGGAAATTACTCAACCTTCTGCTGAAAAAATCAAGCAACTCAAGGAATTCTATACTGCTGTAAAAGAGAAGCAAGACAAAGAACAGAAAGCAATTGCTGAAGCAAAGGCTGCTGAAGAAGCTGCAAAAGCTGCTGCGGCAACTGCAGCACCAGGAGCACCTGCAGCTGGAGCAACACCTGCGGCAACTGCAGCACCAGGAGCACCTGCAGCTGGAGCCAAGAAAGAAGAAGCCAAGCCTGCTGCAAAGAAGAAGTAATCTTTTGTAAACTCTTAATTCCTCGCAAACAATTAAAAACCATTAAACAGTTCTTCTGTTAGGGGATGTGGTGCAACCTGGCTAACATTCGAGGTTTGGGACTTCGCGATCCCGGTTCAAATCCGGGCATCCCCATTTCTAACCCAATAATTTAAAAACCCTTTTTCCAACATTCTCGTATGGGAGCAAAAACAAAGAAAATCAAGGCTGCTGGGAAGTTCGGTGCAGGGTATGGAGTAAGAGTAAGGAATGAATACAATGCTCTTGAAGCAGTACAGAGAAAGAGACAAGCCTCGCCTTTCTACCCTAAAGGCAGAGTAAAAAGAATTGCTGCAGGCATATGGAGATGCATGAAGACTGGAAGAGTATTTGCAGGAAACGCATATATTCTAGATAATAAAAAGTAACTCTAGATAAATTTTTAAAGCACTTTTGTTTTTTTCGCAAACATGAAAATTGATTTCGCCAAAATTAGTGAGTTTCTTGGCTCTACTCTAGATACTTCTGAGATATTTGGAAGAGTTGAATTACTCCAATACCAGTTTCATCTAATAAATCCGCATATGCCTGTCTGTCAAGAAAACCTCATAGACCCATCCCAATGGTCCCATATAGAAGAGTTTGACAAGGCTAGAATTAATTATAGGCTAAGGACAGATATTTCAAGAAGAATTGCTTATATCTCCATCTGCCGAGCTGAGTTAATGCGCATCTATAGCAATCGCCCCAAATTATAAGCATTCGATATATATCAGGCATAGATTTAAAAATCATCTAAAATATGACTAGTCATGGCACAATACAAATGCTTTAAGTGCAGCAAACCAATAAGCAGCAAGATGTTGGAGAAGAGGTTTGTATGCCCTCATTGTGGATCGAAGATATTTTACAAGCCTCGCATGCAAATTGTAAAAATAAAAGCAGAATGAATTCTAATAAATCGGATCGTGGTGAACACGACTTAAATCTGAAAATACAAGATCTACAATTGCTTGAGCATAACATTCAACAGCTATTGATGGATAAGCAAACTCAACAGATTGAGTTAAATGAAGTTTCTCAGGCATTGGATGAGGTTAAAAAATCAACTGGGGACATTTATAAGGTCCTTTCAGGAGTAATGCTTCTTGCCGACAAGAAAACTGTTGGGTCGGACCTTGAAGAAAGAAAAAAAGTTCTTGAGCTTAGGTTAAAATCGCTGGACAAGCAAGAGAATCTCGTCGGAGAGAAGATGCAAAAACTTAGAAACGAAATCAACAATTCTGTCGCACAAAAGAAGTAAAGAGTGTTAAACTATTTTCATCACAGCAATATTTATAAACTCGGTTCATGATATTTAGTTATGGCATTTAATTTCAAAAAGATTTTTGGCAAGGATGAATCCGACGAATATGTTGAGATTGACCTTAATTCTTCCGAGCAATCTGAAAACAAGGTGATAGTTAAGCCATTTGTCATGAGACAGTTTGATGATATTACTGATGTGTTGAACGCACTTCGTGATGGATATACCATTGCAGTAATTGATATCAAAACATTGAAATCAAAAGATGTTGTGGAACTTAAGAGAGCAATAGCCAAGATAAAAAAGACAGTGGATGCCATTGAAGGATCAATCGCAGGCTTTGGAGAGAATGTAATAATTGCGACCCCAAAGTTCGCACAAATCCATAAGACTCCTGCCCCTAAGAAAGAAAAGTCTGATTTTATCAATTAAGTAGATTTCAAAAAAAATTAGCTGACGTATTATAGTCTTTGTGCACACTAAAGAATTTTGTGAATCTTAATAATTGATGTTTAAGATTGCGACAATATTTATAAGCCACATACTTTATACAATGTCGAATGATCATAAGATCTGTAAAAGAGGTTGAGGATTTTTATAAAAAATGGGATGGATTAGACCTGGAATGTCCATCCCATGGCAAGATAGAGCATGTTGTAGTATGTGATAATGATGGGATACCTATGTATGATCAGTATATGATATGGGAAGGTGTAAAAAGAAATGATGGAAAATATCCTTTGGTGTCTGGAGCAGCCATAATCCCATATTATAAATCTGGAGAAAGCCTATTTATAGGGATATTATCAAAGATAAGGCCAATTGTCCATGACGAAACTACCGGGAAACCGGGATGTTTTATATCGCTGGAGATACCTAGGGGGTTTGAGAGCGTATCTGATTGCAGCCCAGAGGCCACAGCAATAAAGGAATTAGGAGAAGAGACCAAGATGTTGACTAGAAAGATATTCCAGATAGGAAAGTATAACCCAAATACTGCTTTTTATGTCACTCCAGGGATACCTATATTTGCTGCAGAGGTCGATCCAAGAATAAAGAACGAAGTCTCTCCTGATGCCACAGAGAAGATATTATCGTGTAATTTCATTTTACTTGAAGAAGTAAAGAAAATGATAAAGAGGGGAGAGATAATTGATGGTTTCACCCTTGCTGCAATAGCTTGCTTTGAAGGCCATGTTAAGAACCCTGACTGAAGTTCTAAGTGTGTTTCGAGGTTCTTAAGCACGTTCAAGAATCACAGATTATTGACGTATCAACTCTTAGATATTGAGAATACTGTTTTTATTGCTACTATTATCGTAGCTGGAATAAATAGAGTAAGGAGAGAGTTCAGAATGGAGGTAAAGATATTATTTAGAGGTAATCCGCGAATATTTGCAATCAGGTTATTACCTTCTACACCAACATAACAAACCAAGACTAAAGAGACTGATGCCAGAAGAAATGTCTGTACGTCTTTTTCTGCAACGAATATGCCTACAGTTATTCCCAAGATAGCCAATATATATGTAAGAAGAGGATCTATACTGTTCCCAAAAAGACCACTGCCAAAAAGAAGGCCTATTGCTGCCGCGATTATGACTCCTGCCAAGAATGCCCGTGCACCTATTATATTCTCACGTGATTTTATCACCATTATATCACCTATGTTTTATAAGACATACATTTATTTAAATGCTTTGATGGAATAAAATCCCGACGGAAGAGACTCAGAAAACAATGAAAATCAAAACAATCGTAATAGATACTGTATCACCGAAAAGTTTATAAGTCAGTGTAATTGCGGAGTTACAACACAAATTGATACCATGAAAAAAAACACAATTTTTTTGGCACTTGTATCTCTTATCCTTATGTTAGGATTTGCAAGCGCTAGTGCTGCCAATGTTTATGCTGACCAAGTAGCTGGAAATGTCACTAATGGCGCCCCAGGAGCTACCTATACTGTATCTTTGGTAATAAAGAATACATTCAATCAAGATCTTGAAGATGTCAGGATAACTCTACCAGCATTACAACAGGGTTTATGGACATCAGCAAAATCTGGGAATAATAATATCCAAATCGCAAACAACCAAGTAGATTTACCTGGAAAGATTACTTCAGGGCTTTCTAGTCCAGTAGTTACACTAGTATTCACAACCAATCCTTCTGCCGTACCTGCAACAATGACAGGTTCAATATCATTTAGAGGCACATATGGAACTTCAGGATCTTCAGCTACAATCCCAAACCTACCTCTGAGATTTACTGTTAATTCAGCACCTTCACTCACAATTTCACAGTCTACCCCTGCACTAAGTAAATCTATTATGTCAACCAAGATAGTACTTAATAATACTGGAAATGTTCCTCTTACAAATATTATACTTAATGTGACAGGAGGCCTGCCATTGACAGTCACGCCTGCTAATTTTGCTTCACTTGCTGAAAAAACAATTTCAGCACAGATAGATGTCACAACTGACATGGCAAAGTTTAAGTTTGGAGAAAATGTTGGAACAATCACAGCTACATCTGCTGAAGGAGCAACAGCAAATATAGGTTATAATATAAGAAAGACTTTCTGTTCAGTAGGGCAAGTAAGTAGCAATTTAACATTAAAGAATGTAGATATTACTGAATATAATGAAGATGATGATACCTGGAAGCCAGCCGACAGAATAACATTGGAAGTTGAAGTAAAAGCCAATACAGTTGACTCAGTAGATGATGTGGTAGTTGAACTTGGATTTTTCAATGAGGCTGGAGTCAATGTTGTTGATGATCTTATATTCGTAGGAAAGGCAGATGAAGAGGTTGACCTTGGAGATATCGATGATGATGACGAAGAGATAGCTAAATTTGAGTTCAGAGTGCCTGCTGACATGAGCAAAGGCAACTATAAACTCGCAGTAAAGGCTTACAGCGACAATGAAGGAGAGAGCAAGGTTTGCGTAGATACTGCAGGAGACTTTGGATCAACATTCTTCTACAAGCCAATAAAGATAGAGAATGAGAAGGATGAAGGCAGATTCGTAATATTTGACAACATAAAGATAAATCCTGCTGAAGCAACATGCGGCGATACAGTCGCTTTGACAACTGATGTCTTCAATATCGGAACAAAGAGACAGGATCAAGTAAAAGTCAATCTATTCAACAAAGAGCTTGGTCTTGACAAGAGCTTTGAGATAAAGAAAGATCTTGATGTTGGAGACAAGCAGAAAGGCATTTCGTTTTCATTTATAGTACCAAAGACGGCTGCTGACAAGAAATATAATTTGGAACTTACCGCTGACTATGACTATGATGATGATCAGAATGAATATGATGTTTCATCTGATGAATCTACTGATGTTGCATTGAAGGTCTTTGGTTGCAATCCAACAACTGTAAACGGTGCTGGAACGCCAACTGCAAAGGCAGAGATTGTCGCAGCAGTAGACTCTGAAGTGGCTGTAGGAAAGAATGTTGTAATAAAGGCAACAATAAAGAATGTTGGAAATAATACGAACACATATGCACTTGGAGTAAGCGGAATAGATTCTTGGGCAAAATTGACTGATGCTAGCTCAAGAACAGTCACATTGGCTCCAGGACAGAGCAGAGATGTTAGCTTTACATTGACTCCAAATGCTGATGTCAAGGGAGAGCAGAAGCTTGTTGTCGAAGCAATATCTGACAGGACAGACTCAAAGACATATAGCGTGACATTCCCTGAATCAAAGTCAACAGGAATAAACCTTGGAGGGAATACACTCCTTTGGATCGTAGGGATAATGAACGTAGTCCTATTGATATTGATAATCTTGGTAGCCATCAGAATATCAAGAAGATAAAGCTTATTTTTTGATTACCGTCAATTTATTAAACCTGCCTTGGCTCATGTTTTAATGGACTTAAATGATATAAGGGATCTGGTTATAAGATATGATATTCTTCTTATAATCTCATTGACGCAACATTGGCTGCTCTATGAAATATTCACTCCTCTTACTCTTTATCCTTTATTCTGGATAATAAGCATATTCACTAAAGCAATGATATTGCCATTGACTTCTACAATAGAAACATCTGGACTTACTTTCTCTCTTGTTCCAGCGTGTGTGGCAGGCTCTGCCTACTATCTATTACTAATATTGAACTTGACAACCAAAATGACATTTACGCAGAGGTTAAAAAGCATATTATTCATACTGACAACATTTTATGTCCTTAACTTAATAAGACTGCTAGTCTTTGTTTTCTTGTATTCCTCTACAGTACCATTTACTGACAGCCTGCATATTATAACCTGGTATATTGTGAGCATTTTATTTGTTGTGGGCATATGGTTCTACAATGTATATCTATTTAAGATAGGGGGTTTGCCTATCGTTGATGATTTCTCTGATTTGTGGAACGCCATAAAAAACAGAAAGCAGTAAAAGTTTTAAAGCCACTTAGCGAAATTATTATATGTTCATCGATTTTCTCCACGCAAGCATAGAGTTTTTGATACAGACAATTGGAGCGTTAGGATATTTTGGGATATTTATTCTCATGGCGTTTGAGAGTTCAATAATACCTGTGCCTAGCGAAGCTGTTCTTATACCTGCCGGAGTACTGGTCACTAGAGGTGAGCAATCTATATTATTGTTATTTATATTCTCAACTCTGGGCAGCATTGTAGGTTCTCTGGCAAGCTATTATATAGCTTTGTTTCTCGGCAGGCGAGTCTTTCATCATCTAATAAGTAAATATGGAAAGGTGATTTTCATTTCTGAAAGCTCTCTTGAGAGAACAGAAAAATTCTTCTCTTCACATGGCGAGATAACTATATTTGTAGGAAGGTTGCTGCCAGTCATAAGACATCTTATTTCTCTCCCTGCAGGATTTGCAAGAATGAATGTTGGAAAATTCACATTTTATACTATATTGGGCGCAGGAATATGGAACTTAGTACTGATATATTTAGGAATCGCATATGGGAATAATGCTGATGCGGTAAACCAAAACCTTGGAGCAATAACCCTATGGACAGTCCTTATCGTCGGAATATTCATCCTTGCATACTTCATAAGGCTAAGATTGAAGCGTTAAGAAGATTTTCTCTTCTTAGCATCTATAAGAGACTGGACCTCAAACTTCTCTACAGCATTAAGAGTCTCACAATTAGCTATATTAATATGATAACAAGTATTGCTTATCTTCCTTATACTTGTCTTGCCTGAAGACTGCACTTCCAATACAGTCTTATCAGGATAAAGGCTACAGGTTATATGCGTGAAATTAAGTTCATTCGCTACATTCTTGTCTGGGACTCCTCCCTGGACATTAAAGAGATTTCCTGTGAGAAATCCTGACAATGATGCAAAGTCTCTAGAAGTAGTCTGACAGGACTCAAAACCAGTAGTGTTAACTGAAATCATAATATCTCTACCGTACTGATTAAGTACTATCTCTCCTTCTACAGGGACATCATTTTTCCTTGGATCTAATCTCAACAGAAGCTGATAGCGATATTCCTGAACAGCGGCACCAGTTATATCCTTGAACGTATAGCCATATACATAAACCGGTACTGTCCCGTAAAGTTGCTTGTCAAATCTTAGAGTCTGGTATGTAAAAGAATTTGAGCTTTTTGTCAGATATGATGTCAACAGTATTACTACAAGAAGGAAGAACATTACTCCTATTATCCAAGTCAATTCCTTCTTCCTGACTTTTAGTTTAAGCCCTGATAATGCCTCTGTGCCTGCGGCATCTGGAATATCATTTTGTACTTTCTTTTTAGCCATAATCCGAGGACACATCAAGGTATTTTAAAGCTTTCGGCATCAAAAAATGGATTCTCCTTCTATTAATTTGACATAACTTTGTATATGAAAGCATCTATACTCTTAAGGTCGCCTTTGATGAAAATACATCTGTTCTCCTGATTAATTGATCGTTCCTCCGATTCTTCTATCACAATCAGATTGTCCGTGCAATTCTTCTCTGGAAGATTCTTAGTGCAGTTACCGTAACAAGCCTCTTGCACTCTTGAGACAAACTTCCCCAAAGTGTCAGAGATCTCGTATTGCAATGCAGTAGAATAAGATGATATATATAATGTGTTTCCAAAATAATCCTTTAATGTGACGTTTCCTTCAAAGGATATATTCTGAACATCCTCTCTAGGAAAGGAAAGGTAGACTTTCTGGCCTGAAACTGACAAAGGATATTTTCCAAAAGCCAGCGGATCATCTGTGGTGGAGTTAGAAGGAGGAGCTGTAGAAGTATATGAAAGAAGCGCGTAGCCTGCCGTGCTGACTACCATTATAGCAAGCAAAAAATAACTTATGTACTTAACTTTTCTTTTTTCCCGTGCTTCTTTCACTGCCTGCGTCTCTATCTTTTGCATATGTGAAATAATAAAAGAAGGTTTAAAGAGTTTTCGAAAACTACTTGTTATTTTTGAAACCTGTAAAACCAAACTTAAGAAGAATTTCCCTAATTTTATTTTAGATTATGGTCTATTTCGACTTTGGCCATCTATTCTCTGCCTCTTGAATTGCATCTTTGATAGGAAAGAATCCTTCTTCAGACATTAAAAACTTCCGCAATTGTTCTTTAATAGCCAGTGTATAAAATAGCTTTACATTTAGTTCAAAATGAATCAATCTTTTCTTTCAGTTCCTTACTTAACTGAATAGTTGTTATTTCCATAGTAGTTATCTTAGCTATAGAGACTGTAGTTTATTATCCTTTTGACACTGGGAAAAACAGTTTTCATCCTGTAACTTTGACCTAAATTCATTTAGTTCTATAGAATATAAAAAAATCGTGAGGGTATTAACCCTCAAGAAAAAAAGTAAAAAAAAGAAAAATAAAATTGTGTTAGCTTACTTCTTAGTCTCGTTAGTCTTCAAAGCTGCAGTTGTATCTGCAACAACACCATTCAAGTACTTCTTACCCACGGAAACATCAATGTTTGTCTGGGTTGTGAGGAACTTGACGCCGTTCGTCGTGTCAGCAGCATTATAGCCAGCTACTAATGTAGCGACCTTTCCAGCCGTATATGGGCTTTCAAATGTCTGCAAGACATACGATCCAGCATCTGCGCCAGTCTTAGTCATGAAGTCAGCACCACAAAGTGGCGTTGTGCTTCCTAACAATTTGGCTGCGACGGTGTTGATACAGCTTCCGCCTACAACAACAAGATTCTTACTTGAGACGCTAGTGACTTCAGCATCTGTAACTGTGAATACGCTTGTCACAGTGGCAGCTCCTCCTGATCCACTACTTCCTCCAATAACTGTAGTCGTGGGGGATGTGATGAGGATGTTTGCTTCCATCTGTGAATTTGACAACCATAGTTTTGCAACATTACTGCTTGCAGTGTCGTGTTCAACAAGAGTGCCGAAGGTGGTTAGACTCTGGGACTTTGTATTGGTACTCACTAGGTTCGATAGCGACGTTTGATCGCTAAAGACAGGTGTTCCTGCAGCTGGTTTAACAGGGGAAGTATCCTCTGTTTGCAATGGAATACATATAACCTCTCCATTAGTCGCCGCAGATCCTGTTGCAGTCTTTTGTTCCTGATAAAGAATTGCAGGACCACTTATTGCTGCAGAAGGATACGTAACGTTATTGCCTCCTGTCGGATACGTAACGTTAAAGTTGTTGAAACTGCAACGTGTAGTTCCAACAAGAACGCTCGTTAAAGTTTGACCGAAAGATAGGTTTGCTATCTCATAGGTGACTTTTCCAGTTGATACATTCGACGCAGCACCTCCATTTGTTAGGAACTGCACTCCTGACTGATAGTCAGATAGTGAGTCCAATCCTGGAACGCTGTATGTCGTTGCATTGGTTACATTAAACGCGCTTAAGATGGTAAACCATCCTCCGTTAGCCAATTTAATGCGTGGAAATAGCGTTCTTTGTGAACCTACTGCACCTGGTGCAGAACCTGATCCCCAAGTAATATTGACGCCTTTACCTGTGACTCCTTCTACATAGACTGAGTACGACTCTGAATCAATAGTATTGGTTGTACTACCATTACTATCTGTTGTCGTGACTGAAAACAATTCGCTAGTGACGGCATCCTTAAACGTAACTTTTACGTTATTCGCTGTTGTTGGCGAAGCTTGTGTAATACTCTGTAGTTGAAGTATTCTTCCTTTATCTCCAGAGTTGACAAGAATGTAATCGTTAACGCTCAGGTTTGCCCCCTCCAATACGTGAATCGTATAGTTGTTGCTATCAGCTAATCTGAAACCTGGAAGAGCATTATTACTTGTTGCATCTGAATCTCTACCATAGTAGAAAGTAAAGGGATCTGTGATTCCTTTATCAGAAGCAGCCTTTGTAAGGATTTTGACTCTGCCATTTACAGAATTATCTGTATCTACAACAATCATATCTTTTGAATCATTCAAAGAAGGACTCAATGATGCAAATTGCAGTTTAAATGCTCCTCCAAACACTCGATCAGTAAAGCTCTCTCCTACCTTGATATAATCGTTGGTAGAATCAGAGAATGACTGATTTACAGTAAGACTTGTTAGAGTTGTACCTGTAGTGGAAATTAGTGCATTAGTGCCTTGCAGAAGAATGTCGTCTCCCGAACCTAATCTTATTTGACTATTATTCACAAAGTGAATAGTTTGGGAACCAACGAGCAATACAGCGTTTGAAAGTGTCCCGGTCTTAGTTGCATGGAAGAGATCTTTGATATAGACCTCGAAATCTCCTGCAAATTTATAGCTGCTTCCCTTGTTAACAGATTTTGAAACTCCATTAACTATGATAGTAGCAGCAGTAGAAGAACTCGTGCCTTTCAAACTAATTGTATGCTCTTTTTTGTCAATAGTGACGGTCTTTGTCTCGCCTTCTTCAACAGTCTGAGAAGCTCCACTTCCATAGAGATATAAGTTCGTAGCATCTGAATTAGCTCCGATCGTATATTCCTTACCCAATATTTTTATCGCTGCAGTACCTACAACATTCGTTGTATCCGTAATGTTGATAGCCTTACTGAATGCTAATGTGTACGAGAGCGTAGGATTTGTTCCTGAGCTCCCTGCATCGATCATTGCAACTGGGTCAATACTCTCTCCGCTCTTTCCATAGACTACTTGCCTTGCTCCAGGGGTAATTTTCTGCGTATATCCATACGAAGTACCTGCTGCATCAACAGCAGTACCAGAGGCTAACAAAGTTGGTAGCTCAGTATTTGTAACCGAAGAGAAAGCAGAATTTAGAGTACTGTTGGTGTAGAGTTTCTGATTTGATTTTGCGAGATTGATTGAATCTCCACCGCTTGTGCTTACACTACTGCCTGAA
>Ga0194131_10000192_pt1 | contig 97710 bp, 85 predicted proteins | sample TA2KigO120mmetaG_FD_148631 | JGI IMG/M metagenome (GOLD analysis project Ga0194131, IMG submission 148631) | Freshwater microbial communities from Lake Tanganyika, Tanzania - TA2015053 Kigoma Offshore 120m | ecosystem: Environmental > Aquatic > Freshwater > Lake | place: Tanzania: Lake... | reverse complement strand
CCTTTGGAAGTGGCCAAACCAATATTCAATGGGTGCCCTCAGCTTCAGGTGTAGTGGGAATTGAAACGGCTTACCCGGGCAATTTGGTGCACAGGCTTTCTTACCAGAATGGTAGTGTCACTATTGGTGGTGTAACTCCAGTTATAACGCAACAGCCGATTAACATAACAGTATTGGACGGCGCGTCTGCCACTTTCTCAGTTGTTGCTACTAATGCGGCGGCTTATCAATGGCAGATTTTGCAAGCGGGCGGTTGGGTGAATCTGACCAATCAAAGCCCATATCAAGGGGTTCAGGCTGCTCAATTGACTATTTCGCCTGCAACTGGTGCACTCCACAATCGTAGGTTTAGGGTTATTGTTGATGGAGCTTGTCCCCCATCTGTAACCTCCAATGAGGCGGTATTGAATGTTACATCGGTTGCCGCACCTATTGTTTTGAGTATTGAAAATCGTACGGTTTGTTCACCCGGCAACTATAGCCTTTCTGTAGCTGCAAGTCACTTCATTGAGGTGAACGCCTTGGATTTCTCTATGTCTTACAATTCATCTGCAATGGTGTTCACAGGGATCAGTTCTGCACATTCATCCCTACAAGGTATTACCGCCTATGTGAACCAGTCAGGGGCGATATCAATCAGTTGGTTCGGTCTAACTCCATCCAACCTGGGATCAGGGGAGCTGTTCAAGCTCAATTTTGTGGTGAATGCTGGGGGGTCAGTGTCATGGAACTCATCAGTACCCGGTTTGACAAGTCTAGTCAATCAGTTCGGTCAAAACTTGCCTTTGCAGTTAAACAATGGGGGTGTTATAGTTCGAAGTTCATTCATTCAGATTAGTGGTTTGGGTAATGTTTGTATTAATTCAGCACCTGTTGCCCTTTCGGTCAATATAGGTGGTGGCGTATTCTCAGGTGCTGGTGTTGTTGGCGGAGTATTTTATCCCGCTTTGGCTGGCCTGGGTACCAATGCAATCAGTTACACGGTCACGGATAGTTTTGGATGTACCAATACCGCGACAGTGTTCGTAACGGTTCAACCAGCTCCTTCAAGTACTGGTGGGGGAGCAGTAACGATTTGTCCGGGTTCTACTGCGACGCTAACGGGTGCTGGAACTGGAATTGTATCGTACCTGTGGAGCACGGGTGCAACTACTCAATCCATTAATGTTCAGCCGCAGAATAACTCGGTGTATTGGGTTACATTAACAAACGCAGCAGGGTGCAGCGTTACCGACACATTCCGTGTAAATACATTTGCTGAAACACCCGTGAACGCCGGAGCTGATCGCACTATTTGTCAGGGTTTCGGAACGCAATTGAGCGCGAGTGGCGCAGTACAATATGTATGGTACACTCTTGGATCGCAACAGGCATTTGCGTTCACCTCCAATCCATTTGTGTTGCCGTCTGTAACAACAACTTACTTGGTTACAGGCGTTAGCGTCAACGGTTGTATTTCCCGCGATACCGTTGTTGTTTTGGTTAATGCCCGGCCAAATGCTGCTGTGAGTGACGATACGGTAATCTATTGTGGTTCAGGGGTCGGAGCACAACTCGAGGCCTCCGGTGGTGTAACCTATCAATGGAGTCCCGCTACAGGTTTGAACAATCCAAATTCGGCAACGCCTGTTGCGTCACCAACAGTAACTACGCTGTATCTGGTCACCGTTACGAACGCAAACGGATGTTCGGATGTGAAATCGGTTTTGGTATTGGTTCCAACAGTATCAGCAGGTAGCAACCGCACGATTTGTTCGGGTACAAGTACACAGTTGAACGCTACGTATAATGGCTCTGCGTTGAGCTATCAGTGGATTCCGTCGACCGGTCTGAGCAACGCATTCATTTCGAATCCGGTGGCTTCACCCACATCCTCAGTTATTTATACGGTTCGCGTATCGGATGCATCCGGCTGTCAGGTTACAGCCCAGGTCCGTGTGATTGTGAATCTGAGCCCGATGGTGAATGCGGGAGCGGATGTATCAATTGCACCCAACGCCTCGACGACCCTCAATGGATTTGTTTCGGGCGCGAGTAGTTACTTGTGGTCGCCTTCTGCGGGTTTGAGCAATCCTGCGATTCTGAACCCGGTGTCTAGTCCAATGGTCACAACTGCGTACATCCTCACGGCAACTGGCTCGAATGGTTGTTCTCGCTCGGATACGGTTGTCGTGACTGTCGACCCCAATCTATCGGGTGGAACACTCAGTGGCCGGGTGGTATATGACCGTATTGGTAGCGCTGTTCGTACACCGGTATCGTCTGGGGCTGTAATTCTTTCGGGCAATGCTGTTGCCACCACGAATATTGCAGCAGGTGGTTCCTATGCCTTCCCCGGATTGTCCAATGGAGGTTATCAGGTTCGCGCTGATGTTGGAATGGCTCCGGGTGGAATCACCACGGCAGATGCGTTCCTAATCAATAATTACATGAGTAATCCTGGAGCTCTATCCGGTTTGGCGGTACAGGCGGCCGATGCAAATGGTGACGGAATCGTGAATAGCGCAGACGCCTTATTGGTACTCCAGCGGAGCATTAACCTGCCAACCGCCGTGTTCGCTACTCCATGGGTGTCGGAAAATGCTGCTATTACAATAAACAATTCAAATTCAGTTCGAGATGTGGCTGTTTTGAGTCGCGGCGACGTGAACCGTGACTATTCCTTCAGTACCCGTCTAATCCGTGGAATTCAAGCGGAGGTGGGCGCAGCAATCGCTTCTGACAAGCCGGTACATGTGTTGCCCATACAAGCAACTAGCCAAACGGTACTGGGGTCGTTCCAGATGCATGTGGAATTAGCTGGCGGACTACATGTACGCAGCATTCGAATGTCTAAGACTGGCGAGACGGTGTTGTTCAATCAAACTGCCAACCAGCTCTATTTGGGGTGGTATGCTACGGGCGGAGCCTACACAGCCGCTGAGGGTGCCGATTTGTTTGAGGTAGATTTTGAGCAGGATATTCGGGGTATTGAAGTGGTGATGACGGTGGTTGGATTCTCACAAGCGACCGATTATGAGGCAAATCCATATTCAATGCTCCGTTTGCAGATGCCCGCCTATGTTGAGTCGAGTGGCTTGACTTTGGAAGTGAGCAACTTCCCGAATCCATTCTCTACCTCTACCGAGGTCATCTATAAACTGCCTGAGGATGGTTCGGTGCAAATACTGATTACCGATTACACAGGCAAGTCAATCTATCAGACAGAAAAAATGTCAAAGCTCTCCGGCAAGCATAGCATGCAATGGAATGCAGGCGATGTAGCTGATGGGGTGTATATGTTGCATGTACGTTTCGACGGCATTGTGGGTATTCAGTCAAAATCCACGAAGCTGATGATTCGTCGCTAGTCGGACCACTTTCCTTAGTGGATGTTTCGATACCGTCCCCTTAACGTAGAGGCGCATTATGGTGCGCCTCTACGTATTTTTACTCTAATTCTGCTAACGTGTTTACTCTTTACAAAAGCGGGTTTTTCAACATTCGGAGGTTTCGGGCCTCCATGTAGGGTAGACACAACGATATATTACGGGTGGTGCATTGGTGATACCCTGCAAGTAGGCGGTCTTAACTATTCCACGCCCGGAGTTTATGCTCAGTTTTTGCAGACAGCCTTGGGGTGCGATAGTGTAGTGAACCTACAAATCCACCCAAGACCGGACACCCCGATTATTGGTCAGCATCCTTCAAGTATTTACATCGGTGCGGGTGACACAGGATCATTCCTGGCATCGGCCTCACCAGCATCGGATTGTCGCTGGCAAACCAGAACGGGCACGGGTGTCTGGATGAATGTTCGGGCTGATTCGATTCATTCCTCTCCTTTTTTGTCTCATTTAAGTGTTGTAGCAACTGGGGGAAGCAACAACGCAGTTTACCGATACTACTGCCAGGGATGTATGGTTGATGCAGTGAGCGATTCAGCCGAATTATGGGTTTACCCCCAACAGCCGCCCGTAGTAGTTCAATTGCCTACAGTTGAATCCTGTGTCGGAGAAAATACCCCTATTGCAGTACTTGTCAATTCCTGGCAACATGTTGGGCGTATTTCTTTGGACGTCATTCTGCCCACATCTTCTTTGCAATTGATTCAGTGGAGTGCACGCGTATCGGGTTTGTCGCTCTCGGTTCAGGGTGATACAGTCAAAATTCGTAAGGCAACGACAGTATCCTCCATCCTCACACTAGGTGATACCTTGCTCGTATTGGTGGTCCGCCCTTTATTTACAGGTACTTTTCCACTGACCTGGCTTGTTCCGGATAGCGGAACAGTGGGGTTACAGTACATAGATCCGAACAGTAGCTGGGTTCACAGGCTGGTACCAGTGAACGGACATGTTTTTGTGCCTTCTTTGGCTGCTCAGGTGGTTCAGGAGCCGATGTCCGTTTCGGTCCGATCGGGGGATTCTGTTTTGTTCTTGGCGGCATGCGTGAACGCCATCGGCTATCGCTGGCAAATCCGGGTCGGTTCATCATGGCGGAGTCTCGTCGAAACGAACGCTTACAGAGGTACACAAACCGCCATGTTGTACATGGATGCAGCACCCGACAGCTTAAACAACGCCCGTTTTCGTTTAATTGCTTTTGGATCATGCGGGCGGAATGATACATCGCAAACAGTCGACCTGCGGGTGGAATCGAGTTCACCTGCCATCCGAATGACTTTGCCGCAAGTATTGGCATGCACCACCGGACAGTATTCTCTATCGCTGAATGTTGAATCGTTCAACCAAGTTTCAGCTTTTTCGCTTCGGTTTACCTACCACCCCGATAGCATTCAATATATGGTGACTGAATACACCCATCCAGCGCTGGGAACCGGTTATCAGCTCCTGCACCAATCGGGTGGGCTAACACTGAATTGGTACGGGACACAGCCCCTGCAGTTGGGTGCTGCGGAGTTGTTGAGGCTCAGGTTTCAGATAGCGGGAAGCTCTCAATTGCAGTGGGATACCTCCGCACAGGGCCCCATGTTGTGGACACCCTACCAACAGATGCTTCAAACTGCAGCCCAGGACGGTTGGGTACGGGCAGGCTCCTTATCCGCAGTGGTCGACCCCATACCCTGTTTGTTTATTGGGGATGCCCCGGTCGCTTTGAGCGCCTGGCCACCCGGCGGAACCTTCAGCGGGGTCGGGGTCCAGAGCCAAGTTCTGTATGTCGACACATCACCCGGAGTCAGAACCGTGCATTATCAGGCCGTGTACCAGGGCTGTCCATATGGGGGACAATACACCTATGAGGTATGGCCCGCCCCGAGTCTGCAGTGGAACAATACCCGCGATGTTTGTAGAGGTACACCCATCACGCTTACGGCCCTTAGATTATCCAACAACGTTTGGAGTACGGGCGACACCAGCGCAATGGTCACTCTCCATCCGATAACCGACACCCTGGTTTGGGTTCGCTACACATCACCCACAGGATGCATACGAATAGATTCTGTGCGTTTAGAAGTACGTCCCGGGCCAAATGCGACGGTTGATGACTCTGTTTATTATTATCACAACAATACTACCCCCGTTCTGCTTAGAGCCGCGGGAGGGGTCAGCTATCTTTGGCAGCCATCGTCGGGACTTTCCGACAGCACTTCAGCGGCACCCTTGGCCATGCCCGACACGACAACTACATACACGGTTACGGTTATGGATTCTTTTGGATGCAGCCGTACGTTGCGTGTTGTTGTTCTGCATCCGCGCATCAACCCGATGCCCAACCGGGTTTTGTGCAGGGGCGATAGCCTTACCCTAGATGCACCTGTTCTCTATACCCATCAACCCACAAGCGGACCCCCTCCAACATTAACCCCTCCAATACCCACCTATTTGTGGCAACCCGCTGCCGGACTCGATGATCCCTACAGCCCGAACCCTAAGGCATCACCGGGCAGCACCACGCTCTACCAAGTACGGGTTATTGTGGCCCAAAATTGCACCCTCACAGCCCATAGAGGGGTAATCGTGCTCGCCCCTCCCCAAGTCGAGATTGGTCACGACAGTATCTACACCTCAATCGGACATCCGGTGCGGCTTCAGGCCCACATCTGGGACACGACACAGCCCGTTCAATACCAATGGACGCCCGCCACCGGGCTATCCGACAGCACACAACAGCAGCCATTTGCGAACCCAATGTCCACCACAAACTACAAGCTAACCGTGCGTTCCGCCAACGGTTGTATCTCCTCGGATTCAGTGGTTGTTGTGGTATCGCAAGTGGGACTAGGCGCTGTGTTGCAGGGCCAGTTGATCTATGACAATTCCAGCCAAACCCCATTGCGGGAGGGAACCGTGACCCTGATGCCGATTCTCCCTCATCAACCTTTTTATAATAACCCTAATCGTCCCCACTCCAAAAAGAGATCTGGCAGAATATCCAAGAAAAAATAAGCTACGGCACAATCAACTGAATATCCAGCGCTGTGTCGTGGTCAAACACGAGGGCAGCGTCTTTCCACATCGGCCCGCGGAAAATAGGGCGGTAGTTGCGACTAAACCCATAGGGTTCCGTCGGGAAGCCGAAGGCCGATTTATCGAGTCGACCGTTTCGATCCAGATCCTGATAAACGGCAACTGCATAGGTCGCGGCTGGAACCAAGAACTTCCATCGCATCCAGGAACCTTCTGCCTTTAACGCAGTGTGGTGGAGCGGTCGGCCATCCGGAAATGAAGCGCGATCGAAAAGACCGATTACCAAATGCGAAGCGCTTGTAATATTTAGGCCGTCGACTTGAATCGTCAATTCAACCAGTCGATTCTGTGCCTTCAGATCCAAAGAATGCCCCCAACCCAAGAGCATGTAGGTCAACAGCAACAGTAATGAACGATAGGACCGCTTGTGGATGAGAAACGCGAGCCGAGGCATCAGGTAGCTAACCACCCAATTGATGTGCCCCAAAAACGAGGGAACCGATACCGACTTTCGGTGGATCAGCTGGCGCAAAATACCGCGCGCGGTCGCCTCGCGACTGCGGGTAAAGATGCGTGGACGATCAGGTATAGGTTGGGGTAAACCCTTCGAGTCCAGAGCCCGTTTGTCGGGTTCGTTGGCCGTGTAGCCCAGATAGGTGAGACCCACAAATACTCCATGGTCGAGGTTTTCGAGTCGCAGGCTCTCGCTCAGTGGCGTGAGGGCAGCTTTGCTCAGGGCATAAAGACCATATTCGGGCATACCATAAAAGGCCGAAATACTCGATACAAATAGAACCCCACCCCGGCTGTTGCGCAGGGCGGGCAAAGCGGCGCGCGTCAGGTGGATGCATCCCTTCACATTTACATCGATCATTTGGTCGATTACCTGCTCGGATGCCACATCGATCCGGTCGAAGTTAAATACCGCCGCATTGTGGATGAGGTAATCGATACGGCCAAAGTGTTTAAGACCGGCCTCTACTGCAATCCTACAATCGTCGGGGCTCGAAACATCCCCGACAATGGTCAGCAAGCGACCACGAGTTTCGTCACCCGTGTCACCACAAATGTGCAGGGTAGCTTCTTCCAGTCGTCCCGCATTCCGGCCCGTGGCAATCACCATCCCGCCGCTGGTCCACACCTGCCGCGCCAGTTCCTTTCCGATGCCCAGGCTCGCACCGGAAATCAGCACCACTCGGCCACGGTATGCATCTTGCCATGCCATCAACTGTAGAGCGGGTTGGTGAACAGATCGGTTGGAAGGGTTTGGACCCATGTATGGGATCGAATGGGAGCGAACATGGCGTGAAATTAATTCCTCATACGGCTTAACGATTCCGGAAATATCCCAAATCCTGTTAATCGTTGAACAAAAAGGTTTAAAGATTGTTCTTACTGGGTTCAAATTATGCCCCGAGTGCACTTTTTTGTAATTTTGTTCGTATTTGTTCCATGAAAAAATCCACTGGCTTCTCGCGCCTGAGTCGTGACGAAAAAATCGATTTCATTGCCCGTCGTCATTTTTCCCGGCCCGAAGAAGCTGCGCGGCTTCTGCACGCCTACCAGCATTCCGACCCCGATGTACAAAAACAGCACGATGAATTCATCGAGAATAGCCTAACCAACTTCTACATGCCCTATGGCGTGGCCCCTAACTTCCTGATCAACGGCGTCAACTACACCATACCCATGGTGATCGAAGAAAGCTCAGTGGTTGCTGCGGCTGCGAAAAGCGCATCGTTTTGGTTCGATCGGGGCGGTTTTCACGCCCGGGTTTTGTCGACCCGAAAAATCGGTCATGTACATTTCCTGTGGAACGGCTGTGAGGCCGACCTCCGGGATAGGATGCCTGCCCTTGAAGGTCGATTGCGTGCGGCCACAGAAGGCCTAGGCGCCCAGATGAGAGTCCGTGGCGGAGGAATCACGGAACTGGAGCTCGTAGCAAAGCCGGAAATTGAACCGGGTTATTACCAGCTGAAAGCCAGCTTTGAAACCTGTGATGCCATGGGGGCCAATTTCATCAACAGCCACCTCGAATGCTTCGCCCGGGAATTGCGTTCCTTTGTGGAAGATGACCATTCGCTCCCCGAGGCGGACAGAAGCCTCACCGTGGTCATGAGCATACTGAGCAACTACACACCCGAGTGTCTGGTGCGCGCCGAGGTCAGTTGTCCGGTTGAGGCTCTGGCCGATGGCGATGACTACACCAACGAGCAGTTTGTGGCTAAATTTCTGCAAGCCATCCAAATCGCTCGTGAGGAGCCCTACCGCGCTGTCACCCACAACAAGGGAATCATGAATGGTATTGATGCAGTTGTGTTGGCAACGGGCAATGATTTCCGGGCGGTCGAGGCCTGTGCGCATGCCTATGCCGCACGCGATGGTCAATATCGCAGCCTTACCCAGGCCGAGGCAGTCGACGGACAATTCCGTTTTTGGCTCGACATTCCTCTTGCGTTGGGGACTGTGGGTGGACTTACCAGCCTGCATCCCCTGGTTCGCGCATCCCTCGAAATGCTCCAAAACCCCTATGCGGGTCGACTCATGGAAATCGTGGCCTGTGTGGGATTGGCGCAGAACTTTTCAGCGGTCAAATCGCTCGTCACTACCGGCATCCAGAAGGGCCACATGAAAATGCACCTGCTCAACATCCTCAATCAGTTGGGTGCTACGGAGATGGAAAAGGAGCGGACCAAAACCTATTTCAACGATAAGGTGATCAGCTTTCAGGCGGTCGGTGAGTACCTGAAAAAACTGCGTGGACAATCAGCCGTGCAGATATTGAGTCACATCCACCCCAACTGAAACGAGTGGTCCGCGACTATCATGCCCGCGGTAAACTGCTTCTGACGGGAGAATATGTGGTGATGCAGGGCGCGCTCGCCTTGGCTTGTCCCACCCGTCGCGGACAATCCATGTACATAAGTACACACTGCCCCGGATGCATCCACTGGAAGGCGCTCACTCCCCGCGGGGAGGTCTGGTTGGAGGCTGAATGGACGTTGAATGGGATGGAATTCAATGCAACACAAGGTTTCGGGCGCCAACCATTGGATAGCTCGGGGAGGATGCCTTTAAACTTAGTTGGGGTGACAAGGAAAGGTATGGAATCGTCCGTTGTACGTTTGGAAGAATGGATCACCAGGACCCTGTTTCTATCACGCAAAGCCAACCCCGACCGCTTCAATGAGGAAGTTGATCGAATTGAGGCCGAAGGTGTTTCGGTGGAAACATATCTGGAATTCGAGCGGGATTGGGGTTTGGGCAGCAGTAGCAGCCTGATTTCGCTGCTCGCCCAGTGGTGGGGTTGCCCGGCTATGGAACTGCATGCCTTAACACAAGGCGGAAGCGGCTATGATCAGGCTTGCGCCACCGCAGCCGGTCCCATCCACTACCAGCTAATGGGCGAAGGCTTTCAATCCTTCCCACATACAGGCTTCTCGACCGAAACTCAGTCCGACCCCAAGCCAGATACCCAGACCGACCTCTCGCCCGACATTCAGTCTGACCTCCGTCCTTCAAACCGACCCATCCCGCAGCCCTGCCTGCGTCCCTGTATTCAATCAGTCGCGTTCCGACCCATCTTCCACGAGCATATATTGTTTGTGTATACCGGTATGAAACAGTCGACCGACCATTCCTTACGGAAGTATTTGTCACGCCCGCAATCACCAGAACCCGACGTGCTCGAGCTCTCAGAGTGTACCCGGCAGTTGACAGCTGCCGCCGATTTGAAGGAGTTTATGGAGATCATGCACAGGCATGAGAAGATCATATCCGATCTTTTGGGTTTCGAGCCGCTACAAACGTCCCTTTTCTCCAGATTTCCCGGCCAAACCAAGTCGCTCGGCGCATGGGGGGGCGACTTCATCCTCGCGGCCACACCCGACCCGGATCAGGCGAAGAAATTTTTAAAGAGCTCGGGTTATCCCGTACACTTTTCCTTTCACGATCTGTTGCTGTGTCCGGATTTTATCGAATCGACGCAATAATACTCCATTGAAACCCGATGAATTCTTCTACTTCGACCCCTTCTGGATCCACCCACATCGACCTATCCCCTGAAGCGGCCCTCGAACCACTTCAGGCACCCCTGAAGGAATTTCCGTACATCGAGGGTAGGGTGGCCTGGAAAGCACCCTCCAACATCGCACTCATCAAATACTGGGGGAAATACGGGCAACAAATGCCGTCCAACCCGTCGATCAGTTTCAGTTTGCGGACCTGTGTTTCCCAAACAGAAATGTTTTTTCAGCCCCGAAAGGGCGGGAGTGTGCACTTCACTCTGGGGGGGCAACCCAAAGAGGGTTTTGAGAACAGAATCGAGAAATTCCTGAACAGCGTTGTGGATTGGTATCCATGGCTGGCAGAATATGAACTGGACATACGGTCGAGCAACAGTTTCCCGCACAGCAGCGGCATCGCCTCCTCAGCATCGGGTTTCGCCGCCTTGGCGTTGTGCGTTCAGAGCGCCGACAGGCAGTTGCGCACGGCAATGGAAAATGATGCAGCCCCTCACCGATCCAATCCTATGGAATACCTAAAAGATGCAACATTCTTGAGAAATGCATCCAACCTGGCGCGATTGGGATCAGGTTCGGGCTGCCGATCGGTCTACGGGGGATGGGTACTGTGGGGGGCGCATCCCGCCACCCCTGAGAGCCGTAATGAGTATGCCATTGCCTACAAATCGGATATTCACCCCGTTTTTGCCGATTATCGCGACACCATTCTGCTCATACACAAAGGGGCGAAGGAAACGGGGAGCACGGCCGGACATAAGCTTATGGAGGGTAATCCCTTTGCAGAAGCCCGCTATCGTCAGGCTGCCGACCGGATTCCCCGATTGCTGGGGATTTTGGCATCGGGCGATGTAGAGGAATTTGGCATTTTGGTAGAGTCGGAAGCCCTCACCCTACACGCCCTCATGATGGCCTCAGAGCCCTCTTTTATGTTGATGATGCCCAACACCCTGGCCGCTATTAGCGAAATACACGCGTTTCGCAAACAAAATGGGGTTCCCGTGCATTATACACTGGATGCAGGCGCTAACCTGCATGTATTATACCCCGCGCAACACGAAACAGAAGTTATGTCACTCATTAACAACAGCTTGATGCATTATTGCGAAAATCAGGCGTATATTTGTGATTCTGTGGGAACGGGACCCATACCACTAACCCCTTTAGCATGATTAAAGACTCACTCTACTACGCCAAAATCTTGTTGTTTGGGGAATATGGCATTATAGAAGATGCGCAGGGTTTGTCCATTCCGTACGACGATTACAACGCACATTTTTCATTCGATCATCCGGAAAGCGAGACGGCACAAGACAGCAACCGCAAGCTGAAAGCCTACGCGGCACATCTGCACTCAATGCAGCAGGCAGGCGACCTTCACGTGTCGATTGATACCAATCGAATGCTGTCGGACCTTGCAAAAGGCATGCACTTCGATTCGAGCATCCCCCAAGGGTATGGTGTAGGCAGTTCAGGGGCTCTTGTGGCTGCAACCTATGCCCGCTATGCCACCAAGCCCATAAGGGCGGTAACCGATCATTCACTCGAGCAGTTGCAACAACTTAAATCTGAATTGGCGACATTGGAGTGCTATTTTCATGGACGCTCGTCGGGCATGGATCCTCTGATTTGCTATCTGCAGATTCCGATTCTGTTCAATGGAAAAAGAAATATGGGCACCGTACAATTGCCACAGGAACAGGAGGGGGAAGGTACGATTTTTCTGTTGAATACGGGTGAAGCCGGGGAAACCCAACCTTTGGTGAACCTCTTTATGGATCGACTCAAACAAGATGGTTTTCGCCGGATGATTCGCACTGAGTTTAGAAAGTACAACAACGCCTGCATCAAGAGTTTCCTCAAAGGCGATGCGCAACCCCTATTCCGCAACCTGCGTAAATTATCGCAGTTGGCCCTCGACAATTTCAAACCGATGATTCCGGATCTTTTCCAGCATTTGTGGAAGCAGGGCATCGAAACGAAGGTCTATTACCTAAAACTTTGCGGTTCGGGCGGGGGCGGTTACATACTTGGTTTTACCCGAGATTATGAGCGGACGCGAACTTTGCTGCGCGGCTATGACCTCAAGGTGGTCTATCGATTCTGATGGCTAGTTTGCTGATGCGGATTGGGAACGATTCCCGGCGACTGCAATTCGTGCGTTTTCTTGCTTTTTTATCACTCATTCGGTGGTACAATCTGTTTCTGGTACTCATCGCCCAGTTCCTGGCCGCTCGCTTCGTATTAGTGGAACAGGCAGACGGCTGGAATTGGCTGCTCGACCGTGGTTTGTGGGGACTAGCACTGGCAGGGAGCCTTCTGCTTGCGGCGGGCTATGTCATCAATGCATTTTACGACATAGAAACCGACCTGGCCAACCGTCCCCAACAGGTTATCGTTGGCAGGGTCATCTCCAAAAAACATGCGCTGCAGGCATGGGTGGTGTTGAATGGAATGGGACTAACCCTAAGTGCAGGGTTATCGACCCGCCTTTTGCTGTTTTACCTCCTCTTCAGCGGAGCCTTGTGGCTCTACTCGCACAAATTCTGCAAGTTTCCCTTAATGGGGGAAGTAGCAGCGGCTTTCCTGAGCATATCAGCTTTTTTCGCCATCTGCGTGCACTACCGATACGTGAACGCGGACTTGCTGATCCTCGCTACCCTATTCTGGATTCTGGTTTTAGCCCGGGAAATGGTTAAAAAGCTGATTAGCATGAAGGGCGACCTCGTGTATGGCTACAGAACCTTCCCTATCGAATACGGACTTAAAAAAACACGCAGCCTGCTCGTTTTGTTGCATCTTATGGCCCTTTTGCCTCTTTTGGCACTCGCCGTACTGAATCACACCCCATCCACCAATCTGTTTTCGGGATTGGTCGCCTCAGGGGTATTGGCATCCGCTTATTTATCTTTGAAGGCCGTTCGTTCGACAGACCATCGTCGGATCAACATAGCCCTGAAGATTGTTCTGTTAATGTGCATCTGCGGCATTGTTTTGATTTGATGGATGGTTTGAATCGGATTCGATGGAAAAGGATATGGAGGGGTAGATCCTGAGATGATAAGTTCTGATGGTAATGAATCTGATCTAATAGAACAGAATTCAATAGAACATAACCCAAAAAATAGACCCCAAAAAATAGAAACCAATGCAGCAGAACCCGATAGAACAGAACCCAATGGAATGGACTTGAACAGGACTATGAGTAGGATCATACTGGATTTGATGATCTTTGGTAGATGCATCGCAGGCCTGAGGCTTGAGGCACAATCGATCATAGGCAGAATGAACGAAATGCCTGGCCGAAGCATTCGCTTGGAGGGGTTCGCCGGCTTCAAGACCTATCCCATATCGGAAACCCAATCCGATTCACTCGGCCGGTTTAGGTTGACTTACGGCAGTGCCGACCATGGGGTGGGTATCAGGTGGACGATGATGAAAAGCCCCTGATTGTGATCCTCAGTGAGGATACGGTGGAGGTTATCGGACAAACTACCAGCAGTCTTGAAACCATTAAAATTGTACGTGGACGAGAAAATCAAGCCTTCGAGCGATACGCACAGGAGTGCCCCAAGCGTGAACAAGCGCTAAGTGCATGGAGGTATTTGAATCGGATGTACACCAACCCTATTTTTATTGAGCGAGAACCGACAAATCTTGCTCAGACCCCAATCGGTCAAACAGCTCGACGCTTGGGTCGATTGGTATCTGGTGAAGGGCAACCCGATCCGCAATTGAAAAACCCTAGGGCTGGGAGCGCGGCGTGCGAAACTCGTAGACCAGCGGTTTATCGTCCCGCAGCATAAACAAATTGCCTTCCTTGTCGAAACAAATGGAGCGTATTTTTTTGGTTTTTACCCGCCAGGAGCGCATAACATTATAGGTATCGGGGTGAATTCGATAGAGCATACGCTCCCCTGAAGAAAATCCCCACAAGGCGCCGTCGAACCAGGTAAGAGCCGATAGGGAAGCAATCGGTTGTCTGTGTTCATGAATCTGACGAAAATCCGTATCAAATTCTGCTAGAATCAATTTCTTATTTTGCATTCCGGCCGTCAGAACAAAAGATTTACGCGCCTGATTCCAGGTGAAACCGCTCCCGGAGCTTGTGCTTTGTACGGTAACAGGTAGCTCGAAGGTGTACTGGGGCAGCAAAGTGCCTGCATCATAAGCTACTACCTTTTTCGCTCCGGCGTCGCGTACATAAACCACCTTCTCATGGGCACAAATGGCCTGATAATCGCTGCCCTCCCGTTCACTGCTGCGGATGGGCATCCACTGCTGATTAAAACTGTATACCCTTCCCCGATCGCCTGTTAGGTAGTAACGCTTGAGCCGAATATCGAATGTAATGGACTGGGGTGAGGGCACATCCACGGAAAAAAAGCGCTCCGGCTTGATCGTGGCAATTTTTTGCGCCGAGAGTAGACCGGGTAACAAGATCCACAGACAAAACAGCGTCGGTGTTCTACTGATTCGAAACGAGGGTTGAGCCGCCTGGTATGAAGGCTGACACTTTGGCATATTTTTCATCGTGGCAGGGCTATTGCAGCGCTATATTTGAAACCGAAAATACGATTCAAAACGACCCATCAGCGAAACAATGACGACCGAATTCGAAAATAATCCAAAACGGGGGGACAATCCGTCAACCGAAGCCGATGCCCAGGAGGCGAAAGAGACCCAAGCAGACGCTTCGACAACAGGAAACGTTGATCAACAATCTGGAGCATCCGATACTTCCTATCAACAATCTGGAGCATCCGATACTTCCTCCGCCGGAACTTCCACCTCCGAATCAGACGGCGAATTGGAAGAAATGCAAAAAAAATACCTGTATCTGCTGTCGGAATTTGAAAATTTCAAAAGGCGGAGTGCCCGGGAGCGTCTCGACCTCTTCAAGAATGCGTCGAAGGACTTAATGGTCGACCTGCTCCCTGTACTCGATGATTTTGAAAGGGGTTTGGCAGCTATGGAGCAGGCTACAGAAGTGTCGGCGGTTAAAACAGGGGTAGATCTGGTGTACCAGAAATTTCGCGGGATTCTGCAGTCGCGTGGACTACAGCAAATCGACGCGGTCGGTGCGACTTTCGATACCGAACTGCATGAAGCGATTTCTCAAGCACCCGCTGCCGATGATGCATCCAGGAATATGGTATTGGTTGAGGTAGAAAAGGGATATAAGCTCAACGAACAAGTGGTTCGTTATGCCAAAGTCATTGTAGCTGTTTGATGTCATGAGTAAGCGCGACTACTACGAGGTGTTGGGCGTGGCCAGAAATGCGGGCGATGACGAGATTAAAAAGGCCTATCGCAAGGCGGCGATTAAGTACCACCCCGACAAAAATCCGGGCGACGCCAAGGCCGAAGAGTTGTTTAAAGAAGCAGCGGAAGCGTATGAAGTGCTCAGCAACGCCGATAAACGGGCACGCTATGACCGTTTTGGCCACCAGGGCGTGAACATGGGCGGAGGTCCGGGTGGAGGAGGCGGCTTCTCAATGGAAGATATATTCAGTCAGTTTGGTGACATATTCAACGATGGTAGTCCGTTCGAGAGCTTCTTTTCTGGCGGTCAAAGAAGCGGGGGCGCACGTCAACACAGGGGATCAAATCTACGGATCCGGGTGAAAGTGACCCTGGAAGATGTGGCCAACGGTGTCGAAAAAAAGCTGAAAGTAACCCGCGCGGTTCCGGCCGATGGGGTAACCTATAAGCCCTGCCCCACCTGCAACGGAACCGGACAAATCAACAAAGTCACCCAAACCTTTTTGGGTCAGATGCGCATGGCATCCACTTGTCCACATTGCGAAGGCAGTGGGAAGGTGGTAGACCGCAAACCACCGGGTGTGGACCAGGATGGATTGCAGAGAAAGGAAGAAATCATCAGCATACGCATTCCACCCGGTGTGGCCGAGGGAATGCAAATCAATATGACAGGTAAAGGCAACTATGGACGAAATGGCGGTCCGGCAGGTGACCTTTTGGTGGTGGTTGAGGAAGAGAATCACGAGCATTTCCGCCGCGATGGCCATAACATCCTTTATGATCTCGATGTGAGTTTTGCCGACGCCGCTTTAGGCGATCAGATCGATGTTCCAGCGCTCGATGGTAAGGTCAGAATCAAACTCGATGCGGGCACGCAGCCGGGTAAGCTGTTGCGGTTAAAAGGCAAGGGTCTTCCCATTTTGCAAAGCCACGGCAAAGGTGATTTAATTATCCTTGTGAACGTTCATGTACCCACAAAATTGACCCGCGAGGAGCGTGAGATGCTCGAAAAGTTGCGCGACTCATCCAACTTTAAGCCGGAAGAGACCACGGGTCGACGACAGGGTTTTTTTGAACGGATGCGCGAATTTTTTACAGAATAAGCAGGCCAGCCGATTAAATTCAATCTTCCCTTTAGGACAACTGCAGTATCAATATTGCTGTCGGTCGTACCTATGATATTCCTCTTTATTCTTTAACGTGCGGTCAAAATAACGCATGATCACTTCTTCACAAATCCCAGATTCTCACAATCGCGGTAGGATGGGTGAACCCGCACAAAGGTTTTCTGACGAGCCGATGCATACCAAGCCTCCATTTTACGAAGCTTTTTCATGCCAAGAGCCGTTGCCTGAATGCGCGGATAGTCTTGTTTCAAACTGGTGAGGTGTGCTTCGGAGCGTGACTTCAAAAATAGGATGCGGAAACCCTGCCGGCCGTCCCTTGAGGTGAAGGGCTGGGTCTCGCTGTATTCACCCGGCTTTAACTTTTCGATGGCAAAGTAGAGGTCCGGACTCAATTGTTCGGGGGTAAACCGAGTCGTTGCGCTTTCTTCATTCATCAGCATGCCGCCGCTGCTGCGGGTTTCGTCGTCCTGAGAATACAGCCGAACAGCATCGCCAAAGGGAATTTTATCCGCGGTAATTCGCGTACGGAGTGTGTCGAGACGTTTACGAGCGTCCTCCATTTCCCGACTCCCAGTCGGGATTTTGATGAGGATGTGGCGGCACATAAAACGCTCCCCCCTGCGTTCCATCAACTCAATAATGTGGTAACCAAACTTGGTTTTAACAACCGGTGAAATCTCTCCGGGCTTCAAACGGAAAGCAGCGGCTTCAAATTCGGGGACCATCTCGCCGCGACCAAAAAAACCGAGCGAACCGCCCTCTTGCTTCGATCCCGGGTCTTCCGAGTAGAGTGTTGCCAAGGTTGAAAAGCGCTCCCCCTTCAAAATTCGCTCACGGACCCCATTTATTTTCTCAAGTGTTAGTTCCTTTTGAAGCGCCCCGACTTCGGGTAACACTACAATCTGGCCTATTTCCAGCTCTGCATCGAGGTAGGGAATGGAATCGAGGGGAACGCTTTCGAAATACTGGCGCACTTCCTGCGGTGAAATAGAGACGTCGCCCGATAACTTGTCCTGCATCCGCTGTACCATGATTTGCTCTTTGATTTGTGGACGAAACTCCTCGCGTATTTCGGCTAGTGTTTTCCCGTAAAACTCTTCCAGTTTCTCGCGGCCACCCACCATCGATGAAAAATAGCGCACCCGGCGCTCAAGCTGGTCGGACACTTCTTCATCATTCACCACAATCGAGTCTACTTCCGCCTGCCTGAGAAGCAGTTTATTGTTGATTAACTGCTCCATAACGCATTTCATACGTGTATTGGGGAGGTTGTCCTGGGCCAGCCAATTGCTGTACTCCGCCTCAATTTCCGATTTAAGGATGATTTTATCGGCCACCACCGCCATGATCCCCTCCGCCACCTCCTCCTGGGGCATAGATTGTGCATGAACCAAGTGAGGAAGGGCGGTCGACAGGGTCAGGCACACTAACAATAACCAAAGTGACAAGCGAATTCGACTCAAAAGCAGAGGCATATACAGGGTTTAGGGGACGAATTCTACAATTTGATCCTCGATGGCCTTCAGTTTGAGTTCTTCATAGTAGGCCTGCAATAAACGATTTCTTCGTTCAGCACGCACCATCTCGCGAATTCCCTCCAACGCATAGGACATGGGCACCGTTCCGCCTACGGGTTTCCATTCCCGAACCATCAGGTAATGCGAGACCGAATCTTGTTGAACCATTTGGGTCTGGTTGATGGCACTATATGTAAACGAGTTTCTGGTGGATTCTGGTACATCTGCCAAAAAATCAAGGGGATTCCGCCAAACTGTATCGCTGAGGTGGCTAACCCACGCAAACTGCAGACAGTACTCGTCGAGTTGCTCGAGCCGCTTGCCGGCTCGTTCGCGCATGAGTCCACCCAACTGAGCCTGACGGGGCGCTTTTGCATCCACCCGCACATACCGACCCTTGATGAGTGGGTGGCTAAGGCGAAATAATTCGGGGTTTTCACGATAAAATCTAACTATCGAAGCACTGTCGGGCTCCAGTTCTTGTGCCCGCGCTTCCAGCAGCTTTTCCTCGAGACGATGGCGCAACAAGGTTCGGCGGTATTGTTCTAATTCTTCGCTGAAATCACGTTCTCTGCCGCTGAGTTCATCATCCGCTGCCCGGGCAATAAGTTGCTCACGAATCCAGAAATCGATCGCAGCGATGCTGTCGCCCGCATTGTAGTTTTCCGGAAGTAAATCGATGAGTGCATCCTCGTAGAGTGCGGCATCGCCCACCCGCACCAACAATTGCCGACCCTGCTGCTCGTCGCCTCCGCATCCGGGCGATACCCATAGCAACAGCCCAAACCACCCGATGTGACGTGCATTAATCAACGCGGCAGAATGCTTTGAAACACATCGCGACGAATGTCGACTTTGTATTTATTCTCGAGTGATTTAACCCACTCCGCTTCCAGTTGCTGCTGGTAGTCGGAAGTCACCAACCCCCTGATTTCGGAAAACTGCTTAAGGCCTGGAGGAATCAGGCGGTTGATCTGAACAAATACTTTTTGTCCGTTGTGCAACGTCACATCACTGATTCCTTTTTTCCATTCTACCCGGGAGAGCACCTCATGGGCCTGTTTTTCCAGCTTGCCTCCAATGATGCGGAGGCTTAGGGGGTCACTCGCGTTAAATGATTTGAGCAGCACGGCGCTGGTGTTCTTTTTGCTTTTAATGGCCTTGCGGACGGCAAGTGCAACTGAATCGTCGCGACAAACATAAACGGCTCCTTCTATGCGAGCGCCATAGCGATAGTGCTCGCGGCGCCCCTCGAAGAAGGCCTTGAGTCCCACCGTGTCATTCACTGCCTTCGACCATACTAACTCGTCGGTGAGGTCAAAAAGCAATATTCCTTCCCGGTATTCTTTGACGAGTGACCTGAATTCTGGGTATTTACGTTCCAACTGAGCATCCTCATAGGCCAATAACTGTTCATCGGTCCATTCGCGATAGGTGTTGCGGAGGTACATTCCAAAATCGCCGCTGCCTGGCGCCCCTTTGTTCTCGTTCAGGTATTGTGCAAAAGCATTCTGACGAATAACAGTATCCGCAAAATGGCAAAGTACCGGATCGTTTGGCCCGGGCATCGGCGGCTCCCATGATTTGTCGCGGTAGCTGTTCTCAGAAATGGTACTGATGAACTGGCCTAAGGCTGCATCATTTTCGTTCCAGGAATATTCCTTCTTCAACTTAGCAAGTAAGGTGGATTTGTTGCGGTTCGCCCGACTATCCCGCGCAATTTTAGCCTCCAAATCTGCTTTGGATTCTTCTAAGGTTGGAATAGCCTTCAAATCCACCCTTTTCATGATGTGCCAGCCATACGCAGTCTGAATGGGATCGCTGATATCGCCATTCGCCGTGAGGGCATAGGCCGCATTTTCAAATTCAGGCACCATCCGACCGGTACCGAAATAGGGCAGGAGGCCATTGCTGCCCGAGGAAGAGGGGTCCTCGCTATGCTGCTTAACAAGGCTGTCGAACGATTCCCCCGCCTTGATGCGTCGGTCAATCTCGAAAATTCTTCTGCGTGCCGACTCCTTCAGAGAGTCGCTGTCGACATTTCTGCTCAGCAACATCAAATGGGCCACACGTATTTCCCCCCGGGCCGGACGTTCGTCGGTCACCTTCAGCACATGATAGCCGAATTGGGTGCGGAAAACGGGACTAACCCCACCGATGCGGGTTTGGTAGGCCATGTTTTCAAAGGGATAAATCATTCGAAAAGCAGAAAAGTAGCCGAGATCTCCTCTGTTTTCCTTAGCGGATGGGTCCTCTGATTTCTCCCGCGCCAAAGACTCGAAATCGGCCCCCGACAACAACTGCTTGTGAATTTCCACGGCTTTGTTGTAGGAGGCGAGACTATCAGCCGGGGAGGCGTTTTCCTCTATGCGGATCATGATGTGGCTCGCACGACGCTCAATCCGACTTCGCTGAAAGGCCTCCTGAAGCAGTTCCTCGCCAGTATGCTTGTCACGCAAATAAGGTTGCGCCAACTGGTCTCGGTAGTTGTCGAATTCCCGGCGAAACTTGGCCGTGGTGTCCATCCCACGGGCATAGGCTTCCTGTACCTTCAATTTAAACTTCACATACAGACCCAGGTATTCCTCGAGTTCTTCACGGGTTGCCGCCTTTTTGGTGTAGTTGTTTTTGTTGAAGACCGAAAGAAACTCATCCACGGATACGTCCACCTGATCGACCGAAAACAAGACCCGGGGAACAGCCTGTGCAGGTTGTTGCGACAAGGCGGGGGATGAACAGAATGCGGTCAACAAACCAGAGATTAGCAGCGCCCCGAAATAATGAGGAATGAAAGTCGACGGATTCAAGCGTGACGGTAATGACATATATGACAAATTTGAAATGAAAATACTGTTTATAGATGCCACAAAACAGGCAGTTTTTTTTGCGAAAGTGCAAAAATAAGAAATAGTGCATTCATTGGGGCAAATTGCGTGCACAATGTCATCTAATCCATTCAGTCTACTGGCCAATTTGTTTTATCCGCGTTTATGTGGCGGCTGCCGGCGCAACCTCTACACCGGCGAAAATTATATTTGTACACACTGTCTGATGGAGCTCCCGTTTACACGCTACCACCGAATGGCCGATAATCCGCTGGAGCGCATGTTCAGAGGTCGGATTCCGGTGGAGGGGGTGACCTCACTGCTCTTTTTCAACCGAGGTGGTATAGCGCGAAAACTGCTGCATCGGGTCAAGTACTACGGCGATACACACACGGCCCTCGCCATGGGTCGACTGCTTGGGGAAACGCTGCTTGACTCGCATTTCGCCGGTTGTGGGGCGGTAGTGCCGGTGCCCCTACACCCGGCCAGGCAGCGTGTTCGTGGATTTAACCAAAGCAGCCTGATTGCTCAGGGCGTTCATGAGGAGACGGGCATCCCCTTTCACGACGATTGGCTGCAGCGCGTTGAGGCCACCGAAACGCAGACACGAAAAACCCGGGAGGCGCGCTGGGAAAATGTTGCGACGGCCTTTGCTGCGGGCGCTTCGTTTGCTGAATGCTCTGGACCGATTCTGCTCATCGATGATGTATTGACCACCGGTGCCACATTGGAAGCCTGCGCCCGTGTTGTGCTTGCCGCAGGAACGGGGGTCATGCTGGCAACCCTGGCATGCTCCAACCGATGAAGTATTTATATTTGTGAGGTTAACAGAATGGAAAAGATGAAGCCTCGAAAAGGCTATGGCGCAACGCAGTTCCTGGTTGTAATATCCCTTGTGATCACGACCATGCTATCGGCTGGGTCGCTGAATTCGAAAGTGAGTCAATCGGACGTTTCACCTGCCAATCAACCTGTTAGGGCCGTGTTTGCAGTGGGGGAGTACCTGCGCTATCGATTGCACTACGGATTTGTGGATGCAGGGGTGGGTGAACTCAAGGTCATGGAGGAGCCAGTTGTGATGCAGGGGCAGCCTTGTTACCACATCGTGGCCACAGGCACCACGACCCGTTCGTTCGATTGGATCTACAGGGTCCGCGATCGATATGAAAGTTACGTGACGCTTGGCGGAATGGTGCCGCTTCTTTTTAAGCGCGATATCTATGAAGGGGGGTTCGCCTACCGCGATGCGTATTCGTTCGACCACAATGCAAGGCGCGCGACCTCCGACGGCAAGCAGTATGTAGTGCCAGAGAATGTGCAGGACGTTGTTTCTGCCTTTTATACTGCCCGTTCCCTAGATTTTTCACAGGCGGTGGCGGGACAAATATTCGAGCTTCCTTTGTTTCTCGACCATGAATTGCACCGGTTTATTTTTCGATTCAAGGGGCGCAAGACAATTTCCACAGATGCCGGCACATTCCGTGCCCTGGTGTTTATGCCCGTTGTTATGAAGGGGAGGGTTTTTTCCAGTCAGGACGACCTCGTTGTGTATATTTCCGACGATGCCAACAAAATCCCCTTGCAAATCAAAGCGAAAATCCTAGTCGGTGCGGTCAAAATGACCTTAACCGACCACAAAGGCCTGCGGCATCCCCTAACCTCCCGAATCTCCCGTTGAACTTTTTTGCCCCGCACGGGTTTTATGAAACTGAATCTTATCCAAACTAACCGATTAACTAAAACACATACCCATGCCTTATCCAGAGTTCATGGTCACTCCCATGCGCAAAGATCTCACAGAAGTAGGCTTTCGTGAATTGAAAACACCTGAAGACGTAGACTTAGAATTCCAAGACTCCCAGGACACCCTCCTGCTGGTGGTCAATTCAGTTTGTGGGTGCGCAGCGGCCAACGCGAGGCCAGCGGTGAAGAAGGCCATTCAAAACGATAAGCGCCCGGTTCGGTTAACCACCGTTTTTGCCGGTATGGAACTCGATGCTGTGACGCGCGCACGTGAATTTATGCTGCCCTATCCTCCATCCTCGCCCTGCATCGCTCTATTCAAGGGCAGAAATCTCGTTCATATACTAGAGCGTCACCACATCGAAGGCAGATCGGCGGAACTCATTGCCGACAACCTTGTAGGTGCATTCGACCAACATTGTTCGTAGTAGCACCCCGAATCCTGGGAGTGCGGGTAGGACCAATCTGCCCGGCATGATATAATTGTTACAGGCATATTTCTTTATTAGGGAGGCGTAACACTCTGCCCTCATAACAGTCATTCAAAAAGGTTTTGTGGGTAGCTGATCCAAATGCCGGGCCGCACTTTGATATCCTGCTTCATACATTCGATCGCCCATTCCCAGTGAGAACAAGTGGAATTCTTGCATGCCTTCCGGCACAATATAAACGTCGCACAAGCCTATTTCGGGTTCAATATTCGATTGAATAGCAATGTTGAGCACGCGCTCCAGGCTCTGTAGCCAGCTGTCTGTCACCCCCGATTCGTGCACCGGGTTCACATTAACGCCCACGAGCCGGCTGCATCGAGGGCGGATCAGATGAGCAGGCAGATTGCAGGTAATTCCACCATCAATGTAGAGTCGGTTGCCCAAGTTGACCGGTTCAAACAGCAGGGGAATGGCACTCGATGCAAGGAGTGCGGGGATCAGTTCCCCGCTGTTGAACACCTGATTTTTTCCGCTGTTCAAATCCGTTGTAGAAACAAATAAGGGCAGGCCTAAATCCTCAAAACGACTCGCTTTCAGATGGCGGGCCAATGCCCGGCGAAGACCCGACTGGCTCAGCAGGCCTGCCGTTTGACGGGAGAAACGTAATAAATTGATGCTCTTTTCGCGGTCAAATATGCTCTTAATCCCAGCCGGTGCATGACCTTCAGCAAGCAAGGCACCGATGATGGCGCCAATACTGGTTCCGGCAATACAGTCGAAATGCCAGTTACGTTCATAAAAGGCCTGGAGCACACCCAGATGAGCATACCCTTTCGCGGCTCCCCCCGATAAAACCAAGCCGGTCGACATGATCGGTCAAGATTCCTGCTCGACGGGCTGACCGGCTAATTTCTCCTTCAGTTTCTCGCGGATGCACTCTTCCAACTCCATCGACAAGTCCGGATTGTCGCCCAGCAACTGCCGGACCCCATCGCGACCCTGGCCCAATTTGGTTTCACCGTAGCTGTACCACGACCCACTCTTCTTGATGATGTTCAGTTCCGTTCCGAGATCAATAATCTCACCGTCTTTGGAGACCCCACTGCCGTACACGATATCGAATTCGCACTGGCGGAACGGGGGAGCCACTTTGTTCTTCACAACTTTGATGCGAACCCGGTTGCCGGTCACCTCTAATCCGTCTTTGAGTTGCCCAATCCGGCGGATGTCGAGGCGTACTGAAGCATAAAATTTGAGGGCATTTCCACCCGTGGTCGTTTCCGGATTTCCAAACATAACCCCAATTTTCTCACGCAATTGGTTGATGAAAATGCAAACACAGCCCGTTTTGTTGATGCTGCCCGTTAACTTACGCAGGGCTTGTGACATAAGTCGCGCTTGTAGTCCCATCGACGAATCGCCCATTTCCCCCTCAATCTCCGCTTTGGGCACCAACGCTGCTACGCTGTCGATTACCAGAATATCGATGGCGCCCGAACGAATGAGATTGTCGGCAATCTCCAGCGCCTGCTCCCCGTTGTCGGGCTGGGAAATGAGCAAATTCTCCGTGTCGATTCCCAAATTCTCCGCATAAACCTTGTCGAATGCGTGTTCCGCATCGATGAAGGCCGCAATGCCACCCTTTTTCTGCGCCTCAGCGATGGCATGTAGCGCAATTGTAGTTTTACCCGATGATTCCGGACCATAAATTTCGATGACCCGTCCCTTGGGAAACCCGCCAATGCCCAATGCAATGTCGAGGCCCAAAGAGCCGGAGGGTATTACATCCACGGGGACCACACGGGCATCTCCCATCTTCATCACGACACCTTTACCGAACGATTTCTCCAGCTTTTCCATGGCCAGCTGCAGGGCCTTTTGCTTTTCGTTGATTGCATTCATAAAAAAAACGATTGGATTTGAAGATTCAAAAATAGGAGTAAAAGAGCCGGATAAGTGAATAGATATGCGACAATCTTTAGCACAAAACAAAGGGGAAGCTGTGACATCTAACGACACTCAAATCAAAGGCCGATTCAAAAAATTTACCAACTCCCGCTGGCACCGCCACCGCCCGACATCCCCCCGCCGAATCCGCCCCATCCTCCGCCGGAACCTCCTCCAAATCCCCCTCCAAATCCCCCTCCACCCATAGGGAAGAAAATCGGCCCACTCATACTTCGGCCACGACCCGAATAGGTGGCGCGTCCACCGCCACCCCCGCCGCCCGCTCCGCGGGCAATCAGCAACAGAAGAATAATCAGAATGGCAAAAGAGTATGGCAGGCTCCGTTTGAGGTCATCCCAAAAATCCGAAGCCTTATCATCCGGGGCCACATAGGCACCCGAAAGCACTTCGGTAATCCGATAGATCCCCGCGGTAATTCCTTCTTCTACATTTCCAGCACGAAAACGGGGCAGGATGTCTTGCTCTATAATCCGGCGCGACAAAGCATCCGTTAACCGTTCCTCTAAACCATAGCCGGTTTCCATCCGAATTTTCCGGTCATCGCGCGAAACCAAAATCAACAATCCATTGTTCCGGCCTTTTTGCCCGATGTTCCATTTTTCAAAAACGCGGTTGGCATAATCGGCCACGTCGTAGCCTTCCAAATCTGTGACAAAAACCACCGCGATTTGGGTAGAGGTACTGTCTTCATAGGCCGCCAGCAACGATTCGAGTCGACCGCTGCCCCCCGAAGCGAGCATACCCGCGAAGTCGTTAACCCGTTTCGGCGGTTGGGGAGGCTCCGGAATGCCCCGTGTGCGCAATGGAAGCCACAACAACAGCAATGTAAGCCCCAAAAGTACACGCGGAATGACCCGGCCCGACTTACATTGAATAAACCCCATAGCTATGTGGTCAGGATCCAAAAGAAACATCATTCGACAGTTCATCCGGGTTGGCCGGACCTGTAGCCGGATAAAAGCGCGACAAAACCTGCCCGGCCTTCTCAACCGCCAACGCCAGTCCACCCGCATAATCACCAGCTTCAAAATATGACTTCATGCAAGCCACCTCCTCCCTCCAGAAGAGCTCACCAGCCTTTTGGTGGATACCCGCATCGGCAAACACCGCCATTTTGTGGCTCTGAACCGCAACGTAAATCAAAACGCCGTTTCTTTCCGCCGTTTTGTGCATGCCCAATTGCGTAAACACTGCGGATGCGCGCCGCAGAGCATCACCTTTGCACACATCCTCCAGGTGCACCCGAATTTCGGCCGTACACCCCCGTTCTGCTTTCTGAATGGCATCTACTACCCGCAATTGCCCGGCCTCATCAAGCAATTGCCGTGCAGACTCTTTCAAAACTCCACCTTCGGAGCCTTTTCACTACCGGCATCGGCCTTGAAATAGCCCTTTTTCTCAAAGCCAAAAATGCCTGAAATCAAATTGTTGGGGAATTTGCGTATGTAGGCGTTGTAGTCCTGAACCATCTCGTTGAACCGACGACGCTCCACATTGATCCTGTTTTCGGTGCCCTCCAGTTGTGACTGCAACTCCAGAAAATTCTGGTTCGCCTTCAGGTCGGGGTATTTCTCGACAACCACAAGTAGTCGCGACAACGCTCCGCTCAGGGCAGCCTGACTTTCCTGAAATTTCTGGATGCTCGCCTCGTCGAGCTTGTCGACATTCACCTGCATGCCCGTGGCCTTGGACCGTGCCTCCACAACCCCCAATAGAGTTTCCTGTTCGAATTGTGCGTAGCCCTTCACCGTGCTCACCAAATTGGGAATCAAATCGGCTCTGCGCTGATAGGCGGTCTCTACATTCGCCCATTGGCCGCCCACTGCCTCTTCTTTGCTCACCATTTGGTTATAACCACAACTGTTTAACAAGAAAGGAAGGACCATCATCAAGAACAGGCGTGGCCGAAAAAGTTTAGGGAATAGAAAATTAGGTGCGGTCATGGGTATGGTTGAAAGGGTTACTGGGGAATAATTTTGAGAGGTTAAACTGAAAATCAAATGAACGAACGGTGGAAATTAATTGAGGAAAGTGAATGTGAAAACTCAAATGAATGAACGTGAAAACTCAAATGAATGAAAGTTGGAAATCAAATCAATGAACGGCTTTCGAACAAAATACACGGGGAAGAAGTTCCAATACCCCGTATCTTTGCGTCGCCTTGATTGAAACCGATATCTGTATTATAGGAGCAGGCCCGGTAGGGCTCTTCGCCGTGTTTGAGGCAGGTCTGCTGCGGATGCGTTGCCACCTCATCGATGCATTGCCCAAAGTGGGTGGACAACTTAACGAAATATACCCGCGAAAGCCCATCTATGACATTCCCGGACACCCATTCGTGCTGGCTGGCGATCTGGTGGACCGACTCATGGAACAGATTGCTCCGTTTCAACCCACATTCAGCCTGGCACAAAGGGTGGAAACCATCGTGCGCGAGGAAGATGGCAGTTTTCTGATCGGCACTTCAACTGGAACCCAGTGCCGTGCGAAGGTGGTGGTGATTGCAGCCGGGCTCGGATGCTTCGAACCGAGGAAGCCAAATCTGCCCCAGCTTGCCCGGTATGAAGAAAGGGGGGTTCGCTATATGATCATTGACCCGGAGGTCTATCGGGGGAAAAAGGTAGTGATCGCTGGTGGAGGAGACTCCGCCCTCGACTGGACCCTCATTCTGGCCGATTTAGCCTCCGAACTCACCCTGGTGCACAGAAATGCCGAATTTCGGGGGATCCCCGACAGCACCCATAAAGTCAAGGAACTGGCACGCCAAGGCCGCATACGTCTCATGCTCAGCAGCACCCTCACCGAATTGAAAGGCGATCCCAGGCTGGAAGCGGTGGTGGTGACCGATGCCAGCCAACAAGCACATACCCTCTCGGCCGATTATCTCATCCCCCTTTATGGGTTGAGTCCACGCCTCGGCCCCATTGCAGATTGGGGAATTCGATTGGAAAAACACGCGATCGTGGTGGATACCTTCGACTACAGCACCTCGGTAGAGGGGATATATGCCATAGGGGATATCAATACCTATCCCGGGAAACTGAAACTCATACTCTGTGGCTTTCATGAGGCCACCCTCATGTGCCAAAGTGCCTTCGCGCGTGTGCGCCCAGGCGAGAAACTGCGCTTCAAATACACGACCGTACAGGGCATCAACCCATTCTGATGGCCAACAAGCAGTTCTGGGTCGAAGAACCCAACGGAATCCGCACCCCGCATGTAGTCCCCTACGGCATGGGCCTCAGCCTGATGGAAGCCCTCCAAGCGCTGGATTATCCCATAGATGCAACCTGCGGTGGTATCGCCCTGTGCGCAACGTGCCGAATCGAATGGCTCGAAGGAACAGCCCCCGATCGGGGCGATGCCGAAGCCGATATGCTCGATACTCTGCCCGACGCGGGGGCAAACAGCCGCTTAAGTTGCCAGCTTCGGTTGACCGACATCAGCGATGGGTCGGCCTTCCGGGTTGTCGCCCCGGAAAATAACGCGGATTACCACCCCGCCAACCGCCACGAATGAGCAGAATTATGGCCATAGATTTTGGATTGAAACGAGTCGGGTTGGCTGTTACTGATCCTATTGGGATGTTCGCCACAGCACTCGATACCGTGGCACGCAAAGAAGTCAGGGCCTACATCAAGCAATACCACCAGGCGCAGACCATACGCGCCTTCGTGATTGGCGACCCCCGTACGCTGGCAAATGAGCCCTCCTCTGTGGCCGGTGCTCTGGCCGTCTTTAGGAAAGAACTGGAGGTTGACTTCCCCGACATTCCACAGCACCGGGTCGACGAGCGGTTTACCTCCCGAATAGCCTTGCAGACAATTGCCGGGAGCGACCTGCCGCGACTTAAGCGGCGGGATAAAGGGCTTGCCGACCGGATCAGCGCTGTACTCCTACTGCAGTCATACCTCGAAACCCTCCAAAATCAATCATTGAGATGGACCTCGGGCGGCGAATTATCTTCACCCAATCCAACTGAAAGTCAATAATCCTCCCTATTCACTACTGCGGAATCCGATAGCCTATGATCCTTCCCATATACCTCTACGGGAACCCGGTGTTGACAACCCCCACGCTGGAGGTGGATCCGATGGATCCCGCTGTCCTCGGGCTGATTCACGATATGTTCGAAACCATGTACGCCGCCAGCGGGGTGGGACTAGCCGCCCCGCAAATCGGGCGCGGAATCAAGTTGTTCGTGATGGATGCCGCAGGCTTCGACCCCAAACGATTTTCCGAAGAAAAGCGGGTATTCGTGAACCCAGTCATCATACAGGAAGAGGGAGAACCCTGGCTTTTCAACGAAGGTTGCCTCAGCATTCCCGATGTGCGCGGCGATGTGATGCGCAAGCCCCGAATTCAGGTGGCGTGGACCGATCAGGATGGTAAACGCCAACTGCAGTGGTTCGATGATATGCCCGCCCGCATCATACAACACGAATACGACCACCTCATGGGAAAGCTATTCGTAGGATATTTCAGTCCACTGCGACGCCAGATGATACAAAGGCGACTCGAATCCATCAGGAAAGGAATGACCAAGGTGGATTATCCAGTGTTCGCCGCACTACCACAGGGCGGACGAAATAAGCGATAAGTTAGCGTTTGTACTCCGACATTTGTCCCGGAAAACGCTCCTGAGCATATTTCAGGGCTCTTTCCAGATTCAAAACCCCACCGCTCACACACACTTCACGCGCCCCGGCTACTTTCCGATCGCCAAAAGTATTTTTCCGCGATTGTGCGATTTTTCCCGCCGTACCGTACGCCACCGGTAAAATCATATCGTCGGGAAACGGCTTCACCGACGAAACAATGATGTCGCGGATCTCGGGTGCTGTAAGTTTGGGGTACAAGCCCCGCAGCAATGCGGCCATTCCTGCCACCACCGGGGCCGCCATACTCGTGCCGCTTTGGGACCCATACTTCGCTCCAGGCAATGTAGCGTAGATGTCTTGTCCCGGTGCGAATACATCCACCACCGGACTACCATAATTTGAAAACGAAGCGATGCGGTTGGTGGGATTATTGTCCGAACCGATGGCCCCTACCTCAATCCAAAACGAAAAGCGGGCGTCATCGATCTGGGGGGCGCGTGGATAGGTAGGGATGTCGGGCACAAAAAGTGCGTCATTGCCCGCGGCGTGCACCATCAACACATCGCGCGATGCCGCATAGCGAATGGCATCCTGTACCAGCGACTCACCTGGTGAAAACGGCTTTCCAAAGCTCATATTGATGACTTTGGCGCCCATATCCGCGGCATATCGTATGGCATTTGCCACATCCTTATCGCGCTCGTCGCCATTCGGCACCGCCCTCAGGCACATGATTCGGGCGTTGGGCGCCACCCCATTCATACCCGTTTTGTTGCTATGTGAAGCAGCTATAATGCCGGCAACGTGGGTGCCGTGACTCGCATCGGGACCGGTAACACGTTTGTCGCCATAAAAACGGTCTTTTATATCCTTATAATGATCACCCACCATGCCACGTGGGTCAAACTTCGGGTTAAGGTTGTAGGCATACATATCGCACAATCGGTCACAGTGCATATTCAACTCGGAATGAACATCGGATATGCACGTACCAGCCAGGTTCGACATCAGATAAAACCTCCTGATGTTCTTGCCCCATCGTCCCTTGACCGGAACCAAACTTAAATCGGCACTATCCCCCCCCATTCTTGCAATCTGGGCATAAAATTCGGCGTTGGCCTTCCTCAGTTTAAGCCCCCTTTTATTGTTCGTCTTCGCTTCCTTCAGCCTCGTTTTGTAGTGGAATGCAATTTCTTTACTGTAGGCCGTTAGCGTTGAATCCTTTTGACGGGACACCCCGGATTTTATCATTTGTCGCAGGCGCAGCCACTCACGGGTTACCTCATAGGTATCCTGGTTTACTTCGCCCCCATGTCCGCTGATAAAACTCCAACCACGCAGGTCGTCGATATAGCCATTGCCGTCGTCGTCGATTCCATTGTCGGGATTTTCGCCCCTGTTTTTCCATAGAACCGGCACCAAATCCGGATGCTCGGTATCCACACCCCCGTCGATTACAGCCACCACCACGTCGAGTGGCTTGTAGGCCTTCCCTATTTCCTGGAGTATGCGGCGAGCCGAAATTCCCGGCAAACTGTCGGTATCCTCGTCAAGTAGATGCCATTGCTGCATTTTCGTGAGATCCTGCGCACAAAGCGTATGGAATCCGAGAAGTACAAAAAATGAAAGAAAGAGATACCTCCAAATGTGATGGGTGGGGGGACCATTCAGCAACATCGATTAAGTGGGGTTAATTTAAAAAAGAAGGACTCAATACTTGATGATTTTGTGATAGGAGGTGTTTTCCCTAAGGCGAACGGCCAATAAGTACTGTCCGGTTGATAAATCACCCAGGTATATCTTATTTCCCGATTCCAGTGTGGAATAGGGTCTGACAATTCGACCACATATATCAAGCAGGGCAAATTGGGGGAAGTGATCACCCATGCTGAGGTGGATAATGCCTTCCAATTGAAGCCAGTCACTTACTGGATTGGGGAAACAACGAACGGAGACCGACTGCAATTCCCCCACACTGCTGGCCCCGCCCCCGATTCGGGCATACAGGAATAAATTGCTGCGGTTGAGAATGAAATTCCAGCGTGCAGTATCTGAAACTAGGTCATGTCCACCCCCCTGAAATGTGTTCATTTCGCTGTTGATTTGCAGGTTGCTGAGCCTTTGGTGGATGAGGCTGCTCCCGTCGACGGTCAGTATATTCATACCCATGGCCCGTACTGGTCCCCGCGCATACGGCACGGTTTGGTCGTCGGTTCCATGGAAGTGAATGGCAGGCGCAAACCCGGTCTGTATGATTTGGGTGTCGAGCACGGCGCCAGCCAGATTCACCACGGCCTCTACCCCTGAATGGTAGCCGGGGTTGCCAGAAAGGCCTTCTAGTCCCGCGTTTAGGGCAGTTAAGTTGTTCTGTACCTGCTGCGAGGTGAGGGCGGGGTTTTTGAGCCAGGCCAGATGAATGGCGGTTATGGCGCCCGCAGAATAGCCCCCTGCATAAATGCGTGCGGTGTCGATGCTATAGGGGTTGTTGTTTTCTGTAAACGTTTTCCGGAAGAAGCGCGCTGCGGCCTTGGCATCATGCGTGGCACGGATGGCGGCCCGGATGAACTCGTCTTGTATTCCGGCCACATTGGCCACATTCACACCGAGCCGATAACCGACGGTCGCCGCTACATAACCTCTCTTGGCGAAGTAAATGCACATATTTTGCATATAGAAATCAGTACGGGAGCCACCCACGAAACTGCCGCCGTGGAACAGCAGCAACAGGGGTCGACGGGTAGCCGTATCGCCGGCGGGCATATATAGGTCGAGCAGCAAAGGGGTGCTGCTGCCGTTCCAGGAGACAGATTCACCGTATGGAATGGCCGATTGAAGGGTGGTTTGACTGAACACAGGATGCAGATAACGTTGAGCACTGGCGGCTGAGGCCGAAAGCAAACAAAGCAGGAGAGCATGGAGGTAGGTCGATTTCAGTTTCATAAAGCAGGTGATAAATTGTACTTGAAAAACGCTCGTAATATATCAAAAATTTAGGAAATTGAGGTTTGATTATGGCAATGCGTATCAATAGAAAAACACCAGCTGCAAACGACAGGAACTGTCCAGAGCGCTGAACATGCTGTTTCCGATTGGGTTGATGTTTTTTCTACAGAGCCCTGCGGTCGGTATGGAAACTGTTTCGGATTTGCAATCTCTTGTTTTCCTTTTCACGCGTTTGATCCTGTGTGAACCAATGCGCGAAGTTGCGGGTCGTTGTGCCCGTTCGCGACTCAAACCGGCCAGATTGTGAAAGTGAACGGCTTCTTTTGATGGAATGGTGTATTTGTCCGTAAACGCTGATTTCAAGCAGACAGGTAGGTAGATTCATATTTCCGACGCCCACAAAAATTCAATGCTGGAAAGTATAAGGATTGGATTTTGTATTCATCGGATTTAAAACGTTGCGTGAGGGTGGCACCGTAGTCAATTTCCTCCCATGCAGAGTCAAACTCATTCAATTCATATAGAATTAGGGCGCACATCCAAAGAACGCAGGATTGCAGTTCGTGCCGAAATGATTTCGTTATCCATCTTCCGCAAGCAACAGGGTTTTCCCGGCCCCGGAATAGTTTTCATTTTGAACTTGTTTTTCTGCAAAGTCCAAGAGCACATTGTTGATTAGCTCATTTCAAGGGTAGGATAAGGGATTGAGGGGGTGTTTATTCAAGTTTTGGTAAGGCGGGTCATGTGCGATTACGATGATGGCGATGAGCAAAACCACTAAAAGACTACCTCAAATGGCGATTGGCAGGCTAAATTTATGAGGTGGCATTTGCTAGGATTGTTCAAAAATTAGGAGAATCGAGGCCATGTCATTTCATCTTAATTATTGCACAATTTTATTATTATTGCAGTCATTCTATTTCTATTTCACGCCATCCCAATTTGAATTTTTCATTCACAAATTTGCTTGTATGACCGGTAATTTTCTTCGATTTTATTTATTCTCGATTCTGATGGCATTCTTTTCGGGGCCGTTTCTGTCGAGCGCACAGCCTTGTGCACCCGGGTCGGATGTTCAACCTCCGCAAGTTTTGCTGCAGCAAACAACCCTTTATCTTAATGGAAGCGGAATTGCAGTAGTGAGCCCTGCAACTGTCATTGATACAGCGATCGACAATTGCAGCAACTTCACTTTTTTATTGTCAAACGCCACAGTAAGCCAGCAGTTTTTCAATTGCACCAACATTGGAGTGAATCAACTCGCTGTTCAGGTCAGGGATCAGGCGGGCAATCTAACTACATCTTACACGCAATTAAATGTGATCGATAGCATCATACCGGAGGTCTTTACCCGTCCCGTAGTCCTGACCCTGAATTCTGCCGGACTGTCATTTTTGTCGGTAGCTCAGGTCAACAATGGATCGCGTGATAATTGTGGCATCGCGTCGATGACGTTGAATCGAACCACTTTTTCGTGCGCCGATTTGGGAATGCAGCAAATACAACTGCTGATAACAGATTATTCCGGCAATACCGCTACTGCCACATCGAACATAACGATAATAGACACGACGCCACCGCAGCTCAGTGCGCGTTCTGTTGTCATTGCACTGAATGAATCTGGTGCGGCTACGATTCAACCATCCGACATCGACAATGGGTCCTATGACAATTGTTCTCTGAGTTTGTCGGTCTCCCCATCCACTTTCTCGTGCGGGCAGGTTGGGACAAACACGGTTTTTCTCTCGGGAACCGACGGGGTCAACACATCTTTTGTTTCGACGACCATTCAGGTGGTGGACAACCGGGCACCGCGTGTGGTAACCCGAAATGTTCTGGCCTATTTGAATAGTTCCGGCGAAGCCTTCATCACACCCTCGGTGGTGGACAGCGCGTCAACTGATAACTGTGGGATTACGAGCCGAACGCTGAGCACCAATTATTTCAACTGCCAAACTTCAGCAGGCAACAACATAGTCACCCTTTTTATGCGTGATGCTGCAGGTAACCTGGGCTCGGGAACAGCAACCGTTACCCTGCTCGACACCTTCCCGCCCTATGTGCTTCCGGCGAATATGCCAGCGGATGTTGTTTTAGGGGAATGTCAGGCCACCTACTTTTACAATTTGCCCATACCATCAGACAATTGCCTCGGGGCGACAGTGCGACAGATATCTGGGTTGCCGCCCGGCAGCACATTCCCCATCGGAGTTCGCTCCAATGTTTTTGAAGTGAGGGATGTATTTGGAAATACCGATACAGTTCGGTTCAACGTCTCCGTAATAGAATCAGCACCGCTTGTCCCCTATGTGCCCCCCGGGCGTACTTTCTGCTCAACAGATGCGCCATTCGATCTGACTTCTGTTTCGGGTGTACCGGGTACAGGTCTTACCGGCTACAACATCATCGGTGGCGGAATGCGCAACCCTACCGTATTTGATCCTGCACAGGCTCCGTTGGGTAACTTCAATTTGCGCTATGATTACACGGATTCATTTGGGTGTGTCACCACGGGTTACATCCCCATGGAAGTGCTGCCTGCACCTTCCGAGCCTTTGATCGAGCGGGTTACTGCCACTTTACTGAAGGCGCCGCCCGGCTACAGTGCCTACCAATGGTACCGCTACGGTGGAGCCATTCCGGGCGCCACCTCTTCTACCTATGATGTGGTGCTGACGGGTGTATATGAGGTACGGGTGATGAATGGCGCTGGTTGTTTTAGAATGAGCCCACCCTACGGATTCGGTGTTGGGGTAGGGGTTGACGAACTCAACAAAAACACCCTCAATATTTATCCCAATCCTTCGGGAGGCCTGATTCAGGTTGACTATTCTGGTCGCGATCAGGATTCAGCAGAAATCCAGGTTTTTGATATGAGCGGCCGCAGGATGACCGCTACCCAACTGACAGCCGGTACGGCCGCTTTGGATCTGTCGCAACTGGCTCCGGGTCGATACCTGGTTCACCTGCGGGCAAGCGACAAAAGTTTGTTCCAGTCAATCGTCATTAACTCCAACCGCTGATCGCCATGCTTCGGACTTCAACCTTTTCTTATGCAGCCATCGTGTTGGTGGCAGTATTCAACTCTTTTTCGGCCTATGCCCAATGGCACAAAACCATTTTGAGTTCTGTCAAAAGGACTGTTATCGATTCGAATCGTGTCAGTCTGGGGATTTACGGAACCCACTACCGCGATTTGCTGAATACAAGACTTGACCGTCAGGAATTTGGCTATGAAGGTGCGGATCTGTCAGCACTGAAGGGCGAAAATACCCGCTTCGATATGGGGGTAGGTTTGGATGTCTTGTATTTTTTAAGTCCCACGCTGAGTCTGGAATACAGCGGCAGCAGCGGCACCATGACCGGTGCCAATGCGGTGCAGTACTATGAGTCGGACGTACGTTTCAACGGATTGGCATTGAATTTGGCCTTAAAAAGGTGGGTGACGATCAAGTCCAATAAGTGGACCCCTTATATGCGTTTCGGTTGGGACCGGGCATCATTTTCCACCACGCGCTATTTCGAAAAGGAGCCCGGGATTCCAAGCTATTTAGGGACTGAAAAGACCCTTTCGGATGTAGTGGACCGTTTATCGCTGGGCCTCGGTACCCGCTACCACCTCAATAATCACTGGCATATGTTTGGATCTCTTCAGTATGCATCTATGGCTTCTGATGCATGGGATGGATTCAACTATGCCTATGGCAGCATGAGGGGGCGCGATGATATGCTGCAAGCGCAAATTGGCTTGCGATTCACGCCAGGTAAAACGACGCATTTGGACCGCAAGCCCCATGTTCGGGCCGGTGGTGCGGTTCGCGATGCCTTTATGGATAGTGTGTTGAAGGCCAATATCAGCGGACTGCAACACCTTCGTCAACATGTGGATTCGCTCGGCAGCTCCACGAGCCGTTTACTGGGAATCAAGCAGGACTCGATCAACCGTTTGAAGGATGATCTGCGGAGGGTAGAGGCTGACCTTCGTCAAAAAGACGCCTTGTTGGCTGAGGTGGAGCGGCAGAAGCAGGAGGAACAAGCCCTGGCCCAATCCGTTCGCAATGACCTTTCCAAAGCCTTGGAGGCATATGCCAAACTTGGAATTGTAGTGAAGGAACTGGAAGGAAAAGTGAATATCGTACTGCCCAGCGAATTGCTTTTTGCAACAGGCAGCTCAGCTGTTAATGTCAGGGGCAAGGCAGCCCTGCTGTCTATGATGCCTGTTCTCAAAGAAAAAGTTGGGATGGGTATTATGGTCGAGGGACACACAGACAATAAAGGTAAGCCCGCCGCCAATTGGAAGCTGAGCGTAGACCGGGCGAATTCAGTGGTTCAGATCCTGACATCGACCGGACAAATCAAACCAGAACGGCTGGTTGCCGCGGGTCGGGGGCAGTATCGTCCGATCAATACAGGCACTGCGCCTGCAGATTTGGCTCAGAACCGCAGGGTAGAGATCATTTTAACCCCTCAATAGGCAAAGGCTCAAATAGCTCGGCCGCCTCCCGGTAGGCCGATGGAATAACCACCGACTTTTGGGATTTATAATCGAATCCAACTAGGGTGGATTGGGCAATGGCGTATATTTTGGGAATAGAAGTAGACAGATCCGCTACAGCGTACTCCATGTCGAAACTTTTCGATCCGCATCGAATAACCCTTGCCAATACTTCCACGTTTTGTGGGTGAGCGAGGGGGTGGATATAGTCGATTTCAGTGCGTGCGAGGATCATTCCCACCAACTCCCAGTCCCATTTCATCACATCTCGGGCATACAGGATGCGAATTTGCTCGAAGTAGGTGAGATAGATGGCGTTGTTTGTATGGCCCATGCCATCGAGATCAGCCCATCGGAATGGGATGGGTTGTTTATATCGAAAAGACTTGGCATCAAATGAGTCTAATAGGCTGCTTTTGGGCATAGGGATTGAATTGAAATCCAAAAATAGGCGGGGATTGGCAGTGGATATTCATGTTATTTTTGCAACATGAAATTATCGAAGCGCCAGTTGCGCGTGGGAAGCCTTGTGCAACAGGAATTGGCGGAGGTGCTTTTGCGGGAAATGGACTGGGCTCATTCAGGTACGCTGTTGTCGGTCACAAACGTTCGGGTGAGTCCGGATCTGGCCATTGCCCGCTGCTCGGTGAGTCTTTTCGGTGGTAAAACGGATGAGCTATTCGTGCAGTTGGAGTCGGCAACCCCCGAGATTCGGATGCGCCTGGGCCGCAGGATGGGTAAGAACATGAGGATTATCCCCCAGTTGACCTGGCAACGGGATGATTCTCTCGATGCTTCCGACCGGATCGACACTCTTCTACAGTCGGTGCGCACCACACCCGAGCCCTGAAAACCGAGCACAATATGCATCATCAAGAACTACGAATGCGATTGACCACTGTTTTTCATAATCGGCCAACGCTGAGGACTCTATTCTATGTACTCACGGATGGCCTGATTGTCACATTCTGGCATATTCGTCGCTCGATCCACACCTTTGCCTGGAGGCTAAAAGGGTCGGCACACGTGTTGGACGCAGGCACCGGAATGGGGCAATATGTACACTACTTATCGCTCCGCCATCCCAATTGGAACATCTATGCAGTAGATCGCAACCCTGACGAGATTTTTGCTTGTAATGAGTACTTTCATAGAAAACACTATGAACGGGTTTTGTTCCGCACAGAGAATGTTGCTGAAATGCAACGTAATGAGGTCTATGATCTGATCTTGGCGGTGAACGTGATAGAATACATTGAAGAGGATGTTCAGGCAGTAGCCAATATGTATGCCGCCCTTAAACCGGGTGGACAACTGCTGTTGTCGGTGCAGTCTGACAAGAACTTTCCTCTCCAGCCCAATCTATCCAACAAACTAACTTCGAATCAGGAGGTGGTACACCGCTACAATAATTTTGATTTGAAAAAATTGCTTAGGGATGGGGGCTTTAAGCGATGCAAAGCGCACTATTCTTATGGCTATTCGGGTCGGCTTTCTACCTTTTTGGGCATTTCAGTGCCGAATCAGCTGCTCCGTCGCAACGACAACTACCTGTATCTGCTGCCCTTGTATTTTCTGTTCATGTACCCCGTCATCATTGTGTTGAACACCATAGACGCTTATATAGGGCACTCTGAAGGAGCCGAGGTGGTGGCCGTGGCCACCAAAAGTAGAGAAGGAATATGAGGTTCGTCTTCCTTTTGGCCCGACGATACCTGTTTGCCGGTAGAAAAACCCATTTCGTAAACCTGATTACTGGCGTTTCGTTTTTAGGCGTCTTTGCAGGTACTGCCGCACTGATTGTTGTGCTGAGTGTTTACAACGGACTCGAAGACCTGACCCGCAGCATGTACAGCCATTTTCATCCGGAACTGCTGATTCGCTCCGTTGAAGGGAAGTACCTAAACGCCGATTCACTGAGCCCTATGTGGACATCCGACAAGCGGGTGTTGAAATATTCCTATACCCTGGAAGAAAATGCACTGGTACGTTGCCGGGAGCGCGAGGAGGTGGCCGTACTAAAGGGAGTCGATGATCAGTTCACCGAGGTGACGGGGTTAGGTCAGCAAATGAGCTATGGTAAGTATGGTTTCTTTGATGATTTTGGGATGAGTTATGGAGTGGTCGGACAAGAACTAGGTGTCCAGTTGCAGGTGAAATTGCAGGATGTTCAAACGGGCGTAGAGGTTATTCTCCCCCGCCGCGGCGCAACATTTGACCCCATCATGCCAGAAAAATCTCTTGCACGAGGCAACCTGTTAGTCGCCGGGTTGTTCAATGTACAGCCTGAAATCAACCGCAAATATGTTCTGGTATCTGAGGAGTGGATGCGGGAACTCATAAAGCTGCCGAAGGGATGGTCGAGCCGAGTAGAAATTAAGTTAATCCCCGAAGCCGATCCCGATGAAATCAGAATGGAGTGGGGCCAACGTCTGGGTCCCTCCTTTGAGGTAGCCGACCGAATACGGCAGGAGCAGGCCATCTATAAAATATTTCAATCCGAGAAGTGGTGGACATTCGCCTTGCTTCTGTTGATTGTGGGCGTTGCATCTCTAAGCCTGATCGGAAGCCTGTCGATGTTGGTGCTGGAAAAGCAAAAGGAAATCAAAATACTCCGGCAGATGGGCGCCGAACGGTCAAAAATAACAGCCATATTTCTGCTGTCGGGAGTTGGGGTTTCTGTGGTGGGCGCGTTGGCCGGGGTAACCACCGGCGCATCGCTCGTGTGGCTGCAGATGAAATACGGCTGGCTCAAACTGGGAAACGAATCCGCCCAGTTCATAGTGGAAAGTTACCCGGTCCGAGTGGCCCTAAACGACGCACTCGTTGTATTCCTTTCCGTTGTGGCGATTGGGCTACTCAGCAGCCTCTACCCGGCCCTGCAGGCGGGAAAGGAGGCCTAAGAAAAGATGAACTGAAAATTAATCGCGAACGCAGCGGACCGAGTAGCCGGTTTTCTGTTCCCCAGTCCAGGCCTGCATACCAGGACCGTAAGTGTTAACGATTTTAACCGGTCTTGTGGTATTGTTGCTCCACCAATAAGCATTCGTTCCAAAATTGAAAAACTCGCCTGTGGGTGCGCGGTAGCCGGCGGGGTATCCAGTGAATTGAACCGCATCGGTAGCACCGGTATTGGGGGCCTTCCAAATGCCGGTCCCGGTTGTTTTGAGTGCACCACCTGCCTCAAACAAGCCTCCGTTGTTGTTGATGAGATCGTTCCAATCGTCTTCATCGGCTACGCGCCAGCCACAGGGACAAACATTCCGGGGGTCTAGCATAGCGGAGCCGTTGTAAAGTAATCCCATCATGGGGGCCAGTGATGGGTCATTGTTGTAGGCCGACTGGGCAGAAGTATCAGCCGAAGACCATGCCCCGGCGCTGGATTTCTGTGGAATGGTGTCGCCGTTGCAGAAAAGAACCGAACGTAGATTTTGAGTTATCCAATCAAGGGTTCCAATGGTTTTATAGGAATACAAATTGCCAGCTGCATCCGAAACCGTGTCGGTGTTGTTGGCCCAGGGCGCTGCCGGAGTGGTGAATGTAACCTCATTTCCATAGCCGACACCGCCCACATTGGAGGCAAAAGAGCGGAGGAAGTAGGTTCTGCCTGGCCCGAGTCCCAATAAGGAAACAGAAAAGGAACCGACTCCACCGCCCGACCGAGCGACTGAAGAGGCCGTTGTAGGGCCTGGGTTGGTTGACCAGCACACACCGCGATCGCCCACGATGTCGCCACCGTCTGAAGTAACCTCCGCACTCACCCGTATACTGAAAGGTGAGGTAATCTCAGCCCCCCCGGTTGTCAGGGCAGGCGCGTCAACCACTTTCAAATCGACACCGTCCTCGCAAGAGGAAAGTGAGATTCCTGTCAGGAAAAGAAAAGAGAGTATTAAATGGCGGGTAGAATTGATGAAACGCATAGATAGATTATAGAGTAGGGTAGGAGGGTTCTAAAATGATCGGGACGAAACTAATCATGATCGGGACGAAACTAAACAATTTTTTTTGTCGAAGGAAAACAAGTGGTGAAAAAATATCGTTTTGAGGTGTAAATAACCGTGATGTCTTCCAAAATGATAACCTGGCTGAAGCGGATTGGGTGGTGGGGCTTCCTGTTCTTTTTCCTAAAGGGACTGATCTGGCTGGCTGTTTTCTTCGGGTTGTTTGAGTGGATTCAGTACCTGTAAAGGTGAAAGTTTATGCGCTTTATGCATTGAAATAGAGACCGTCGTTTAATGTGTCTGCAAAATCCCGGTAATGAAAATCGGGAAGTGCCTCAAGGATCGAACTCCCGTCGTATTGAGAATGAGAACACGCTGCGCGGATGGTTTCGCGGGTTAGGGGAAATCGTTTGCGCAAGATCAATGAAAGCCATTCCACCAGTGTGGCCACAACCATAGTTGGGAGAAATGGGAGGGGAAATCGGGGCGGGCGTGCCCCGGTTAAGTCAGCAGTTCGCTGAAAGAATCCACGATAAGAAATATTCACCGAATTCAATACGAATTTGCGCCCGATCAATGCGTTGCGATCGAGGCGATACAACACCTCCGCCACATCGCGAACGTCCACAAAGCCTACTGAACCGGTGGGGTAAATAGGCATGCCTTGTCGACCCATCTGGTAGAAGCGATTGCTTCCCCGGTGGTCGATTTTGCCCGGACCGATCACAATGCCTGGATGTGCCAAGGCGACTTCCAGCCCTTCTTCTTGTCCGCGCCATACCTCAAGTTCGGCTAAATACTTACTATGGGCATAGGTCGTGGGTCGGCTCTTTTCGTCCCATTCCGCCCCCTCGTCCAAAACCCCATCAGCACGTGTTGACCTACCCAGAGCGGCTACACTGCTCAGGTGAATGAAGCGTTTCACGCCAGCTTCCAGGCAGGCGTCGACTAGTCGGGCCGTTCCTGCAACATTGGTTTTGTAGAGGGTGTCGCGATCCAGGGAATGGAATGAAATCCGGGCAGCACAATGAAACACCACGTCCACACCACGCATGCACTTTTCGATTTGCTCATGATCGTTGAGCGACGCGCCGACCCACTCAACCGAATCGACCTGATGGGGTGACAATTGTCGGTGTTCGTTGTTGCGCTGGGGATGTCGCGCCACCACCCGAACCGCATATCCCGTTTCAAGTAGACGACGTACCAAATGGCTGCCAATAAAGCCAGTTCCTCCCGTCACCAGTGCGCGTCGTTGGGGGGCATCTACCAGCGGGCGTCCTGTGTGGGCGTTCATTCCAAGGGTGGTGTGTTGAATTTCGCCCCATCAATGAGCGGGCGGATTGGGGTCAAATGTAGGGGATTTGGGGAATGGTTCATAAATACAGCCGGCGCTGTGGGAGGATGAGGAGCCGGTATAGCTGGCGTCCACATTGGGTAGTCCCAAATAGCGCAACAAGCCAAAAAACCCGAAAAGAAGGGCCTCTTTATGGGTGATCAGAGCATTTGAGCCCACCTCCCATTCCCACTCGGGATGTGTTGAGGCAGTCTCGGTCAGGCAGTCCACCAAAAATCGGTTGAAGGCACCCCCGCCCGTAATCAGAATTTTGCCCCTAACCTGATAAATCTGGAGATAATTCTCCACACATTGGGCGATATGTTGGCACCAGGCCCAGAGCGCGTCCTCTGTTGATAGCTGTGCGGATTCGAATAGAGGCATGATGTTCGTTTGGAGTGACTCTCGGCTCAAAGAGGGCGGGGGAATGGGGCGCGAAAAATCGATGCTTGCCCAATCCGAAAGTACCCTTGCCACGCGGGCGCTCTTGGTACTGTCGGCAGAATGCCTGGCCATTGAAGCAATCGCCCCTCCCGCATCAATTGGAAGCCCAAGATTCTGTGCGAGCTGGTTGAGGACCTGGTTGGCGAAGCAAACATCGAAGCCCAGACGCACGCCGTTACGCTCAAAAGATAAATTGGCAATTCCGCCCAGATTGAGGCAGGCAGTGTATTGAGAAAAAAGCAACCCATCGCCGTATGGCACAAGCGGCGCTCCTTGTCCACCCAACGCCACATCCACCCGCCTGAAATCGCTCACTACGGGTAACCTCATCCGAGTCGCCAGCATGGGAGCGGCACTCATTTGCCAGGTATAGCCCAATTCGGGACGGTGAATGAGGGTGTGGCCGTGTTCGGCAATCAGTTCAGGCCGACCACATCGTCCGACCGCTTCTTCAGCGGCTATGGTGCTGAGTTTACCAAAATCGGCTTGCAGCAACATGGCCTCGTTCACTGTTAGGAGGTGGGCATTCGTCAGTCGGCCGACCATCTCAGGAGAATAATCCTGGACGCCACACCCCTCCATTTGAAAGGACCATGACCCGTTCTTATAATTAAAACTAGCCATGCACCAGTCAATTCCGTCGAGCGAACTGCCCGACATAAGTCCGAGTACCCGGTATTGTTTATCCGACTGCTCGTTGTTCGTCCGGGTCTTTCCTTCCATTGAAATAAACAATCCTATTTATGTATCAGCAACTTGAAGTCAAGCAATTAAAGTTGAGCGAAAAATCAGAATGATTTTCGTTCACCGGGACATATGCAGTCATTAAAACAAAAGATCAGGTTGGGGGTTGACCGGTTTGATCTTCGTTTATCAGCGTGTTTCCAGCCATTGAAACAACAGATCGAGTTGGGGCGACAAAATAATCTCGGTCCTACGGTTTCGGGTTCTGGCCTCGTTCGATTTGCCCGTTTCGAGGGGCAGATGCTTACCACGCCCCGCCGCAGTAATCCGGGAGGGCTCAATCTGCGGGTTTTCGATCAGTATTTTGACGATGCTTGTGGCGCGCCGAACGCTCAAGTCCCAATTTAAAGCATCTCCTCCCTGGTCGTCGGTGTGTCCCTCAACCATAATGCTGATGTCGGGATTGCCGGCCAGTACTTTCCCCAACTCCTGTATGGCTTGTCGTCCCCGCGGATCTACCTCGGCGCTGCCCACTTTAAACATGAGTTTTTCAGATAATGAAACATACACCCTGCCGTTTTTCTCCCGCACGGTGAGGCCACTTTCTTCGAAGCCGAGCAGAGCCTTGCTGATGGTTTGCCTCAGGTTATTGAGGGTTTGGGCCTGCGCATCCATTATGCCCTGCATCTCCTGAATCCGCACTTCGCGGTTGCGCACATCCTTTTCGAGCAAGGCGAGGTCGTCTTCCCGCTTGCGCAGTTCCGATTCGGTCTCCCGAAGCTCCTTGAGTAACTGATCCTGTTCGGCCGCGCTGCCTGATCGCAAAATTTCGGTTGTGCGGGCGAGTTCTTCGTTTTGTCGGTCGAGCTGCTCGATACGCTGCCGGGCCGACCTGAGGTCACTGATTAATCTTGAAGTGTCGCGTGCTAATCCCAGATTGACTTTTTGTGCGGCATTCACACGCTGTTCCAGCACGTCCATTTGTCCGTTCAGACGAAGCTCTCGCGCCTGACAGCTATCGAGTTCTGTGCTGATTGCCCGGTGGCGGGCCTCCAGGTCTTTATGCTGTTTCATGCTCACACAGGAAGTGAGTGACCCTTCGCCGATCAGTCCGATGAGACTGATCCACATCGGGATTATGCGAAATACTCTATTTGACATATAATGAGGTGTTATTTAAATAAAAAACTAATAGATTTGATTGTCAATAAAAGTCATGCTGATGAGGGTAACGAATTATCCAGGCTTCTTTGACCATCCGCGCCAATTTGGCGCGGAGTAAGTCCATACCTGTCCGGTTACGTACGGAAACGGATACGATTGCATCAGAATCGGGTGACTGCAGGAGCTGGGTATCCGAACCATCAGGCCATTCTTTTTCCGATTCTTGAACCGAAGGTATTAAGTCGATTTTGTTGTATACGATGAGAATGGGCTTGTCGCGCACACCCAAATCATGCAGGGTTTGCGTAACCACATTCATTTGGGCGATGTGGCCGGGGTGGGAGGCGTCCACCACATGTACGAGTATGTCCGACTCTCTGACTTCATCGAGCGTGCTTTTAAAGGACTCAATTAGGTGATGTGGCAGTTTTCGGATAAACCCGACAGTGTCGGAAAGGAGAAATGGGGTGTAATCGATGACCACTTTGCGGACGGTTGCATCGAGGGTGGCAAACAAAAGATTTTCTGCCAAAACCTCCGATTTGCTGAGATCGTTCATCAACGACGATTTGCCCACGTTCGTATAGCCTACGAGGGCCACACGGATGATTTTTCCCCTGTTCTTCCGTTGGGTGATGTGTTGACGTTCAATCTCTTCCAATTTCTCTTTGAGCAGAGTAATGCGGTAGCGAATGTTGCGCCGGTCAGTTTCAATCTCTTTTTCACCGGGTCCTTTCATTCCAATTCCACCTTTTTGCTTGCTCAGGTGGGTCCACATACGGGTAAGACGCGGGAGCAAATATTCATGCTGCGCTAGTTCCACCTGGGTGCGGCTCTGCGCCGATTGGGCACGGGAGGCGAATATATCGAGGATCAGGGTACTTCGGTCCAGGATTTTGACGCGGGCTTCGAGGAGGTCGGGGTTGAACAGCCACTCCAGATTGCGCAATTGGGCCGGACTCAACTCATCGTCGACCAACACCAAGTCAATTTGCTCCATCCGCACATACTCTTCAACCTCCCTGATTTTGCCCGACCCGAGGTAGGTGCGCGAATCTGGACCGGGTAAACGTTGAACAAAGCGCTTGCTAATCGAAGCTCCGGCCGTTTTGGCCAAAAATTCCAGCTCGTCGAGGTGCTCGTTGCACAAAGATTCATCGTGCGACGGGCTGATAATGCCCAACATCACGGCGCACTCACGCTGATTAGATGAAGAGGGAGTAGGGGAAGCCGCTTTTGCCATCAATCGACTTTCAGGGCGTCGCCCCGAAGATTCCGGAACCGCCGCCGGGCATCTACGGTGAAAAGACTATCAGGGTATTCCTCGAGTAGTTTTTGGTACAGGCTAAGGGCCTCCTCCGATTTACCTTCCCGTTCGGAAAGCCCAGCTAAAGCAATCAGGGCATCATCCGCCAAAATGTCTTTCGGATGATCTTTGAGTAGCACCTCATAACTCTGGCGGGCACCGGACAGATCGCCGGTTTTTTCCTGTATTGATGCCTTGCGGAACCAGACTTCATCGCGTAGACTATGGTCAGGCAGTTCGATCAGCATGACGTCGAAGGCGCGGAGGGCCGAGTCATACTGCTGACGTTTCATCATCAACTCGGCACGGGCAAAATTCATCAGGGGTACCTGGCTGGTATCGAGGTTGAAGTTATCGGCAATGAGTAGCGACAGTTCCATGGCATCGTTCGCGATTTTGTGGGTGGTGCCCGCTTTCAATATATCGAGCTGAGCCTGTGACCATTCAAAATCAAAGCGGTAATAGGATAAGCGCGCATTGCGCAAGCGGGCCTCCTGGCCGATCACATCCTCAATGTAGTCTTTATCGACCTGACCATAAAGCAACTGCGCCTCCCACAGCTCGTCGGTCAATAAAAACAAGTCGGCCAGCTCCAATTTGGCTTCAGCACGCCTGCGGGCATCGCCTGGACCAGCGATGGCTTCTTCCAACAACTGAATGCCTTCCTCAAAGCGACCCAGTTCATAGGCTAGGATGTGGGCCAGACCTTTTTTGAGGGGGAGTGACAGGTTGGGGTGACGAACATCAGCGATCACGAGCCTGTACTGTTCGGCAAGTTGTGCCCACAATTCGCGACCCGCACGATCGCGCTCCAGCATCAGCTGGCTGTTTTCGAGGCGGTTTATGCGGGCATCGAACCAAACCGGTTGTGCAGGACCCGCTTCAATCAGGTAGCGGTAGATATCATCAGCCGCCGCATAATCCCGATTTTCTGTGGCTGTTGCCGCCAGAGCAAGGAGGCGACTGCCTCCCTCTTTTTTGCGGTTATCGATTGCCCGCGCCTGCACAAAAGCCAGACTGAAGTCCTTTTGCTGCACGAAATACCAGATGGCGAGTTCGGGTAATTGCAGGTCGTCGGGGTACTTCTGTAGTGCGGCCATCAATTTTTCGCGAAACATCTCGAAATCCTCGGCATCGATGTTGCTTTGCAATTGCTTTTGAATGTGCCCCATCTGCTGCGGATTCTTCACGAGATACTCCAGATAATTCACCACCATCCGTGATTTTTGTCCCGTTGCCCGATACAACTCGGCTAATTCGAGGGTGAAAGCAGCAGGGTTGTTCAGTTGTCGCGCCCCCTGTTCATAAACCCGTATGGCGTAGTCATTTTCGGCCCGGATCTGGAAGCAAAAGGCATAAGTGAGGAGGCGGTTGCGATCAAAGGGAAGCTTTTTGAAGATCTCTTCGAAAACTGACAGTGCCTTGGTTTCCTTGTTCTGTTGACGGAGTGACACCGCCTGGTCAATCTCAAATTGGATGTCTTCCGGAAATTTTTTGCTTAAATAAACGGCCATGTTTTCCGCACGCTTGAAATCACCCAGCCGACTGTAAGCGGCATACAAGTAATTGTATGCGTTTCGTTCACCTGGATTCGTTTTCAGCAGTTGCTCCAATGTCTCTGCTGCTTTGTCGAACTCTTCCTGCTGAAAATAGTTGATGCCCAACTGCATCTGGGTCTTGGGATCTTGTTGGGCACGGGCGGACGTGATGGCCAACAGAGGCAGGGCGATGCAAAATCCAAAAAGGAACGCACAGGCAACGTCAACTTTAGCCCGGGGAGATGAGACCCCGGAAAAGACAAGGGAGGCTGACATCGATTGAAACAACGCGGAAGTTGGTGAAAAGTGTAAAAATACGGCGATTTCGCCACCGCCGAAACGCCTATTTTTGACACATCATGGCGGCGCGCATCAAAACAGAGTGGATATGCACGGAATGCGGTTCGGCACAACCCAAATGGTCGGGTCGTTGTCCATCCTGCAGCTCCTGGAACACCCTTCAGGAGGAAATAAAATTGTCTGCGGCCGAGGCCGCCCCTCGCGGATCGGTCATTCATTCAGAGCCGGTCCTGCTTTCGGAAGCACCACAAATCGAATTTCAGCGGATTGAATGTCAGGATCCGGAACTCAACCGGGTATTGGGGGGTGGCATTGTGCCGGGAGCGGTTATGCTGATGGGGGGTGAACCCGGAATCGGAAAATCGACCCTGTTGCTGCAGTTGGCACTGGAAGAGCTCGGCCCTTCACCTATTTTATATGCATGTGGGGAGGAGAGCGTTTCGCAGGTTCGGCAAAGAGCATTGCGTTTGGGGGGAAATCTGGATCGATGCTATTTGCTGGCGGAGACTTCCGTGCCCATCATTTTGGAGGCGGCCGACCGCTTAAAGGCGCGAATGATCATCGTCGATTCCATTCAAACCATGTCGGATCCCAACATCGATGCGGTGGCGGGGAGTGTAGCCCAGATCCGGTTTGCAGCAGCGAAATTCACCGAATTTGCGAAAGAAAAAAATGTGCCACTGTGGCTGATCGGTCATATCACCAAAGAAGGCCAGCTCGCGGGCCCCAAATTATTGGAGCATCTGGTAGACGCGGTGCTGCAGTTTGAGGGCGATCGCCACCTCAATCTACGGTTGGTACGCTGCCTCAAGAATAGATTTGGAAGTACACTTGAGCTGGGAATCTACGAGATGGTGTCGGCCGGATTGCTACCCTTGTCCGATCCCGCCCTTTGGTTTTCGGGGCGGACTATTCCTGGTTTGTCGGGTATGGCCACCGGTTCTAGTAGAGAAGGCAACCGGGCACTTTTGGTGGAGGTACAGGCATTGGTAACCCCCTCCGTTTTCGGCGTTCCCCAAAGGGGAGGAACGGGCATAGACAGCCGTCGACTGGCTATGTTGCTGGCGGTTCTGGAAAAGCGATGTGGACTCAGAATGGGTCCAAGCGATGTTTTTTTAAATGTGACGGGTGGACTTAAAACCGAGGATCCGGCGATGGATCTGGCGGTTTGTGTGGCCTTAACTGGCTCCACCAGAGATCTGGCTCCGGCTTCCCCCATGCTGTTCGCCGCGGAAATCGGATTGGGCGGTGAACTTCGTCCGGTCACCGCCATTGAAGCCCGGCTGAGCGAGGCCTCCCGGCTGGGATACAGCATTGCCTGTGTGGCCGAGTTGCAGCCGATCGCACAACCTCCTTCCGGCATGCGTATCATCCGCCATACCCTCTTGCATGGTCTGATTGATGAGGTGTTGGGGTAAACAGGACAGGAAAAGAATGAGGCCAGGGAATTTCTGTTACCCTAACCTGCTCATGCTTGCCTTTGTTTGCTGAAATTCATCCCAGACGCGGCGAACCACCTCCGCCGCCGGAAGTATTTCATCGATTCCCGCCGAAACTTGTCCGATTTCCAATTCGCCCTCGATTAAATCCCCTTCAAACATTCCCCTCTTTGCGCGACCCCTGCCCAGCAGTGCTGTTAGTTGACCTACATCAGCCCCTGCACCCTCGGCCGCTACCACCTGATCGAAAAAGGGATTTTTCAGCAATCGAACCGGGGTAAGCGCCTTTAGCGACAGTCGGGTGTCGCCCTCACCGGCCCGAACCACCGCTTCCTTGAAGGATGGATGAGCCGACGATTCATGCGTGGCCACAAAACGACTACCTAGCTGTGCACCATCGGCCCCCAAAGCCATTACGGCATATAAAGCAGTGCCCGAACCAATGCCACCAGCTGCAATCAGTGGTAGCAATGTAGCCTTCCTCACCTGAGGGATCAGACAAAGGGTGGTTGTTTCCTCGCGTCCATTATGTCCGCCCGCCTCGAAGCCTTCGGCCACCACCGCGTCGACCCCCGCACGCTCAGCTTTCTGGGCGAATGCAGCACTCGACACCACATGCACCACCGTAATGCCCTGTTCCTTAAAGGTTGATGTGTATTTAGCTGGATTGCCTGCAGAGGTGAACACAATCGGCACCCTGTTTTCAATGATGAGGTTTAGGTGATCTTCAATTTGAGGGTACAAAAGGGGCAGGTTCACGGCGAATGGTTTGCTCGTGGCCTCGCGACAACGTTTGATGTGCCCGGCGAGTACATCAGGGTACATAGATCCGGCACCAATGATGCCCAATCCACCCGCCTCACTCACCGCGGAGGCAAGTTCCCATCCACTGCACCAGATCATACCGGCCTGGATAATAGGGTATGAGATGTTGAACAGACGGCAAACCCTGTTTTCTGACATAGTTTTTTTTGAATCAACCAAGAGTTGATCCTCGCAAACTACGTAGAAACGGCAGATTTCGGTTCTTGTCATTCCAAAGAATAATTTTAGTGTGGGGGGGGTACTTGCAAAAGTTCATTCTCCTTGCTATGTTGCACCTCGATTTTACCTTAAGTTGATTTGTATGAAAAGAACGCTCTACGCTGGATTTTTCCTGTTTTTTGCTTGCATCGCCTCAGCCTTCGGACAGGCCGGCACGGGTACGTTGCAAGGAAAAGTAGTGGATGACCTCAAGCCCAAGGAAGGAATTCCCTTCGCCAACGTGATTTTGGAGCAAAACGGTGCCCAAAAATCGGGAACCACCACAGATATCAACGGAGCCTACAAATTCGGTGCGGTTCCGCCTGGAAAGTATGATGTGAAGGTGTCCTATGTGGGTTACAATTCACGGGAAATCAAGGGTGTTTTGGTGACGGCCGATAAATCCAACTTTTTGGATATTCGCATGACCTCTGGCGTGGATTTGAGCGTGATTGATGTGGTGGATTACGAGGTTCCGCTGATTTCTAAGGACGAAACCTCAACGGGAGGTACCGTAACCCGGGAGGAAATTGCTGCATTGCCTACCCGTGATGTAAATTCTATTGCGGCCACTACCGCCGGCGTTTTTCAGCAAGATGAGGGAAGCGCACTGAACATAAGGGGATCGCGCTCTTCATCAACAGAGTATTTTATCGACGGTATTCGGGTACGCGGAACGACCAACCTGCCCAATGCGGCGATCGAACAGACAACTGTAATCACAGGAGGTATTCCGGCTCAATACGGGGATGCCACCGGGGGTATCATCAACATCACCACACGTGGCCCATCCGGTCAGTTTTACGGCGGTGCTGAGGTGTTAAGTTCTTTTAAAGTGCTGGAGCCCTACGGATACAACCTTTATGCGCTTAACTTTTCTGGTCCATTGGCGAAATCCAGAAATCGATCTGTATTGGGATATTTTCTTTCGGCAGAGTATGAAACTCAGGTCGACCCCCGTCCGTCTGCTGTCGGCGTATGGTCGCTTATGCCTGAAGTCCTCGATTCAATAAGCAACAACCCCTATAGAGCTTCAATATTTGGAAGTGGGGTGAACCGCAACTCAGAATTTGTGACCCGCGACGATATGGTATTGGGTCAAGTTCGCCCGAATGCCAACCGCGATCGTTTGTCGGTTGCAGGCAAGATCGATTTCCAGCCGACGCCGTTGATCGGGTTCACAGTGGGTGGAAACTACGATTTTGTAGATTTCCGCAACTACAGCCGCGCCAATCTGCTGTTTAGTCCCAACAACATGGGCTTCAACACGGAGACCACAACCCGTATGTATGCCCGCTACAAGCAGAATTTTGCATCCTCGCAAGACGCTACTATAAAGAATGCTTATTATACGCTGCAATTCGACTACACCAATTCAGGTTCCACCCAGGATGGTGGGGGTGCGTTGGACCGCAATCCCTTTAATTATGGACATGTGGGCAATTTCAACTATAGCCAAATTCCTGTTTTTCAAAGGGGATTTTTTGTGGATTCTGCCTCTGGACTTCCGGTCCGCTACGATGATGTACAGATTCTTCAGGGCTTTGGAGACCGCAACCTTCGCTTCACCCCAAGCACAATCGACCCGGGCCTATCGGTTTGGGGCACGAGCTTTTTCAATGTGCTCAATGCCACTGAATTCAACAGCCTGAGTGACGTACGCTTATTCGGTGGTTTAGTAAATGGCCTTCGTCCGGGTTCCGCCTACGGCATTTGGCAAGACCCGGGCCGTCAGTTTGGGGGCTATAGCTACTCAAACAACGACCTTTTCCGTTTCACAGGATTTTTCTCCGCCGATATTGGAAAGCATGCCCTCAAATTTGGTTTCGAATACGACCAGCGCATCGATCGCGGCTATTCAGTAAGCGCCTACGCCGGTGGTATTGGCTTATGGGGCATCGCCAGAGCGTTAACCAATCGCCACATCCTCGAGTTGGATTTAGACAATCCACTTATCGACCGCGATGAATTCGGCTTCATGTTGGGTGATACGGTTCGCTATAACAGGCTCTACAATGCAGCCAATCAATCGACCTTCGACCGCAATCTTCGTCGCTCTCTGGGTTATGCCGACAACGACCTGAGGTTCATCAATGTCGACAATTTAGACCCCGATCAGTTGAAGTTGAGTTTCTTCTCCGTGGAGGAGCTTTTGAATCAGGGCAATTCATTTGTGTCTTATAATGGTTACGATTATCTCGGTAACCGCCTGGCAAAAAACCCTGGTTTCCTGGATTTCTTCAATGACCGAATCAATCGTCCCATTCCTGCTTTCCAGCCAATCTATATGGCCGGCTTTATTGAGGATAAGTTTGCTTTCGACGACCTCGTGTTTCGCGTGGGAGTACGGGTGGACCGTTTCGATGCCAATCAGCCGGTTTTGTCCGATCGCTTCCTGCTCTATCCGGCCAGAACCCTCGCGGAGGTTGATGGCGCTTTAAATTCGTCTGGTGCGCACCCGACCGTTGTTCCCACCAATGCAGTTGTTTATGTTAATGACCTGAACACACCCAATCCGACCATTCTCGGCTATCGCTCGGGTGTACAATGGTACACTGCTCAGGGTACCGAAGTGCGAAATGCTTCCGGAATTGCGGCTGCCTCCGCATCGGGACGTGTAACCCCATATCTGCGCGATGCCACCCAAAATGAAGTTCGGGCCGACGCATTTGTAGATTATACCCCGCAGATTAATTTTATGCCCCGTGTGGCCTTTTCGTTTCCCATATCCGACGAGGCCCAGTTTTTTGCGCACTACGATGTGCTGACCCAACGCCCCAGTGATTTCTTCCGTTTCGATCCGCGTCAGTATTTCTACCTCCAGCAAATCGGCGGAACAATCAACAACCCTGACCTCAAACCTGAGCGCACGATTGATTACCAGCTGGGATTCAAACAGAGATTGAATAAGACCTCTGCGCTCACAATTAGTGCCTTTTATCGTGAGTTACGGAATATGATTCAGATCATCAACGTACCCTTTGCATTCCCGTTGGATTATCGTACCTACGGAAATATTGACTTTGGTACGGTAAAGGGTCTGACCTTGAGCTATGACCTCCGCAGAACAGGTAATGTGCGCATCAACGCTAGTTATACCCTTCAGTTTGCGGATGGTACAGGCTCAGCGCCCGAACAAGCAACGAATATTATCCAGGCAGGTATCGATAATCTACGTACACCTATTCCGTTGGACTTTGATGCGCGGCACCGTTTGGTGGGTACACTCGATTTCCGATTCGGTGAGGGCTCCAATTATAGTGGACCACGGATTGCTGGGCTTGGAATCCTTGAAGGCGTAGGCTTCAATTTTGTGGCTAATGCCATATCAGGCACGCCGTTTTCTCGTCAAACTGTGCCCACACCTGCAGGAGCTGTTGTTGGTGGATTGCAGGGAAGAACCACCTTGAAAGGCGGAATCAATGGTTCGCGCCTTCCATGGCAGTTTCGGATGAATCTGCGGGTCGACAAAGACATCAGCTTTAAAATGGCCTCCGATCGCAACGACAAACCTAGAGAGGCTACAATAAATGTATTCCTGCAGGTATTGAACCTGTTCAATAACATGAACGTGATCGATGTGTACCAGTTCACCGGTGACCCTTTGGATGATGGTTATCTGACAAGCGATTTGGGTCGGCAACAAGCGCAGGGTGTCCTAAATCAGCAGGCGTTTCTTGATTTGTACAGGGCTTCTATGGATGCTCCAGGTAATTTTAGTATACCCCGGCGGACTCGTTTAGGCATACGTTTCAACTTTTAAGAAATATGACCAACATGAATATTTTCAAGCATATGAAAAAAATCAGTTTAGCGCTTCTGTTCATTTGTGGCCTTGTTATGGGTGCACAAGCGCGTGAGGATCTTTCTGTGGGCAGGCGAACCGACCAAAACAACCGTAATTTTATTGCGCGTCTGGCCTCAACATGTACCCCGCCCTCTGCCAAGATCAATCTGGACATCAACAATGTTCGTACGATGATTCTGCGTGGCAACGATATGTGGTGGGATTTGGCCAGCAACCCGCGCTATGAAATCCCAAAACTCGACGACCCTAGTTTGCCTAAAAAGCACTCATTATTTGCAGGTTCGGTATGGGTAGGTGGAATTGATGCGGTTGGCACGTTGAAAGTTGCTGCTCAAACCTATCGTCAGACTTCTGTTCTCGGTGTGGGTTGGTGGTCGGGTCCCCTAACGCTCGACTCGGCTACCATTTCCAAGTCGGAGTGTGATCGGTGGGATACACACTGGAAGGTGGAGCGCAAGCAGATTCAAGACCACATTGCGGGTATTGAATCGGAAGACCCCAATTATGTTGTACCCGATGCCATACGCAATTGGCCCGCGAGTGGCGACGTAACCCTGTTGCAGGATCCGAAACTGGCTCCGTTTGTGGACGTTGATGCCGACGATATCTACAATCCGAGTGCGGGTGATTATCCGTTCATTTATGGAGACCAGTCCATTTGGTTTGTAACCAATGACAAGGGAAATGCACCAGGCTCCGGTGGCACACCCATTGGTATGGAGATTCAAACCCAGGCGTTTGGCTATCGTTCCAATGACGAATTGAACAATATGACGTTCTACACGAATAAGATTATTAACAGGTCGTCAATTACTCTCACGAACTGCTATATGGCGCAGTGGGTCGACCCGGATATGGGTAACTACACAGATGATTTTGTGGGATGCGATGTGCCAAGAGGTTTGGGAATATGCTATAATGGTGATGATGAGGATGAGGGCATTCAGGGGTATGGTGAAAATCCACCCTCTATCGGAATTGACTTTTTCGAAGGCCCATTCTCTGACTTGAATGATGGAATAGACAACGATCGTGACGGATTGGTTGATGAAATTGCAGCAACGGGATGTGATCCTGAACCTCGCACAGAGCGCATCATCATGGCAAAGTTCCTCTACTTCAATAACGATGGCACACCGATTGGCAACCCGACTACCGCTGAGCATGCCTACAACTACATGATTGGCAAATGGAAAGACAATAGTCAGATGGTATATGGTGGTACAGGCTACCCAGGTTCATCAGGAGCAACCACTACGCCCGCCGGATTGATGTTTCCTGGTGCCTCTGACCGCGCATATGGTTGGTCAGTTGGAGGCTCGGTCCAGAATCCGATTGCTCCTCCTTTTGATTGGGATGAGAATAACCCTGGTCCCGGTGCCCAAGCCAACGTTCCTGCGGATCGTCGATTCGTTCAGTCTGCAGGCCCATTTACCCTCGTGCCGGGAGCCATTAACTACATCACCATTGGTGTGGTTTGGGCACGCGCTTCTTCGGGAGGTGCTCGTGGCTCGTTCAATCAGTTGTTGAGAGCCGACTCTAAGGCGCAGGCGCTCTTCGATGCTTGCTTCAAGACCATAGATGGTCCGGATGCCCCTGATGTTTCTATCACTGAATTGGATCAGGAGCTAATCCTTAGTTTCTCATATCGCCCCACCAGCAACAACTACAATCTTCGGTATAGGGAGATAGACCCTGTGATTCAGGCATTGAATCGTGATCTTCCCCCTGGAGTACCATTGTATGATTCGGTGTATAAATTCGAAGGTTTTAAGGTTTATCAGTTGTCGGCCTCCAATGTGTCAACGGGAGAATTGGATGACCCAACTCGCGCGCGCCTTTTGTATCAGGGGGATTTGAAAAATGGAGTTTCCCGTATAATCAATTGGGATTTTGACTTGGAAATGGAGCAGTCGGTTCCCTATATCGCGGTGGATGGTGCCAATGAGGGCGTGAAGATGACCCTGCGAGTCACCCGAGATTTGTTCGCCGAGGGTAGCGATCGTCTGGTTAATTTCAAACGTTATTACTATCTGGTCGTAGCCTACGCCTACAACAAATATCAGGAGTTTGATCCAGTGGCCTTATTGGGTCAACAGCGCCCCTACCTCGCGGGACGTAATAATGTTTCGACTTACACAGGAATCCCGCACAAATGGGAGCCTACCTTCAACGGCTTGATTCTGAATTCGGCTTATGGCGATGGTCCCGAAATTACGCAGTTGGAGGGTCGTGGAAATGGCGGTCGTAACCTTGAGCTTACTGAGGAGACACTTAATGAAATTTTAAATAACGGATACGCAGTTGCACCAAAATTTGAGAAGAGTTTTGGTCCTATCGATATCAAGGTGATCGATCCAACATTAGTGCCTCGCGCCAAAATGCAGTTGGCCATGTACAAAGGCACGCCTACCGGAACAGCAGCTGTCGATAACAGCGCTCGCTGGTATATCTTATACAACAACGACACCATTTTCTCGGATACGACTATAGCCTTGGCCAATGAGCAGATTCTGGGTTACTATGAGTCTACCGCTATTTTCCGCAGGTTGGGACTTAGTGCAACAATACGCAATGTAGCACCTCCTGGTGATGCTTCTGTACTTGAAACCGGGAATGGATTGATTACCTCTGGTTACCGTTTTTCTGAGCCATCGCGTGAGTGGATGTTTGGTCTGCCCGACGGATTTGGTTTGTTTGACTGGATTAAAGCGGGTCCTGCCAATGTGGGTGGAGGTGATGGTTTCATTGTAGATGGTGATCCAAAGCGTGCCTATGAAGGAGTGGTTCGGATGACGGTACCGGGAACGGATTTGCAGGGCGGAACCTGGTCGCCCATGCGTTTTGCAATGCCGTCCGCGATAACACCTGGTGTTTTCGTGGATGATATCCCCCAAGCCACACCTTTCCGTTTGGCTGCACGCCTTGACAGTTTGAAGAGTGTCGATATTGTAATCACCCCCGATAAATCTAAATGGACACGTTGTGTGGTTCTGGAAATGTGTGAGGCAAGTGCCGAATCGCAAGGTGGTCGTAGAAGAAATCACATTCGAAATGCCGCATCTGTGGATAAAGAGGGTAATGTAGACCAGAATGAAAGCCGTCTGGGCCTGAGTTGGTTCCCCGGATATGCCATCAGTTTGGAAACGGGAACGCGTCTGAACATGGCCTTCGGTGAGGATAGCCGTGCTTCTCTATCCAATGGTCGCGATATGATTTGGAACCCGAATGACACCTTGTTTGGTGATGTCGGACGTGGTCAACCTCAGATTACCATGGGGGGCAAACATTTCATTTATGTGTTCGGCTCGCGCTACGACACCGCCAATTATGTCTACAATCAGTTAGCAGGGCCGGGTGTGAATGTGAATAATTTGGGGAACAGCTTGTTGCGCAATGTGTATCGTGAGGTTTTATGGACGTCCATACCGTTGCTTTCTACAGGTAAGCGCTTGTTGGATAACGAAGTGCGTTTTACTATCCGTGTGAACAATTCATACGGTAAGTTTCTTGCTCTGGGAGCACAAATGCTCAACTCAGGAAATCCTAGATATGAGTTCGATCTGACTGATTTGGCCCCCATCAAGAATGATCTGCCTACTGCTCAGAAGGCGCTGGATCTCATTCGTGTGGTTCCCAATCCTTACTACGGAGCTTCGCGCTATGAAACGAGCCAGATCGATAATCGCGTTCGCATCACAAATCTGCCCGTTCAGTGTGTAATCAAGATCTATACGCTGAACGGAACTTTGATTCGTACTCTTAGGAAAGACGATGCCAGCACCTTTGTGGATTGGGATCTCTTGAATCAGGAGCGAATTCCGATTGCCAGTGGTATGTATTTGCTCCATGTGAATGCACCAGGTATTGGTGAAAAGGTTGTGAAGTGGTTTGGCGTTACGCGCCCTATCGACTTGGATACATTCTAAAAGACCGGCTATTTATGAAAATGATGAATATTTCTAGATTTTTCCTGTGCATCGGATTGGGTTCTGTTCTCACTATGCCCGCATTTGCTGGCAATCCCGATCGTAGGGGTCAGGCTGGTGCCACAGAGTTACTGATTTTGCCATGGGCTCGCAGTTCGGGCTGGGTGGGTGTCAATTCTTCCTGTATCCGTGGTATTGAAGCTGAGCGTATGAATATTGCCGGTCTGGCGTTCACACAAAAGACAGAACTTAATTTCGCACGCACGACCTGGCTGAGTGGAAGTGACGTATATGTGAACGGCTTTGGTCTTGCACAACGGATCAATGAGTCAAGTGTATTGGGCTTATCTGTGATGTCACTTGATGTAGGAGCTGTTGACATTACGACCGTGGAGAATCCGGATGGTGGATTGGGAACGTTCAAACCTTCATTTTCCAACATTGGCCTGTCATATGCCAAATCATTTTCTGACCGAATCCATGGTGGTGTGACCTTGCGCATTATTTCGCAGAGTATCTCAGACGTTTCTGCGCAAGGGGTGGCATTCGATGCGGGTATTCAGTACGTGTCGGGAAGAAAAGAAGAGATGAAGTTTGGCATTGCGCTACGGAATGTGGGTACTCCTATGGTGTTTGGCGGAGATGGTTTATCGGCCCGTGGTACTATGCAGGGAAGTACTGTTCCCCTCACACTGAGTCAACGTTCTCAGGCCTTTGAATTGCCCTCACTCATGAATATTGGCGTGTCTTACGATATTTATCTGACCGATGACGACAACTACCGCCTTACGCTTGCGGGTAATTTCACCTCCAACTCATTTACCAACGATCAGTATGGATTTGGCGCGGAATTGAGTTTCAAAAACATCATCGCGGTTCGTACCGGATACCAGGTCGAGGATAATCTTTCGGATGAAGCGCTGATTCAGAACGTGTATACGGGCATGAATTATGGTATTTCGATTGATGCACCCAGTGGCAAGAGCCGATTTGGTTTTGATTATGCTTATCGTGCTAGTAACCCATTCAGCGGTACGCATGTAATCGGAGTCCGCTACGGATTGTAAGAATTTTTAGTAATTTTACAGACGAACGCCCCAATTCGGGGCGTTCCGTTGTTTTAATAGCATGAGTTCATGAGCGAAACATCTTATTTCACACAAGCGGGCCTCGATAAATTGAAGGACGAGTTGACCGATCTGAAGACGCGCGGAAGAGCTGAAATGGCCAAGGCAATCCAGGAGGCGCGGGACAAAGGTGACTTATCGGAGAATGCTGAGTATGACGCGGCCAAGGATGCACAGGGACTCTTAGAAATGCGCATTGCGAAGCTGGAAAATATTTTGGCGAGTGCGCGGGTATTAGACGAGAGTACGATCGATTTGTCGCGCGTTCAGGTATTAACAAGGGTAAAAATTCGAAATATGGCCAACAATGCGGAAATGTCGTATAGTATTGTTTCGGAGAAGGAGGCGGATTTAAAGGTTGGGAAAATATCGAGTACCTCACCCATTGGAAAGGGATTGGTGGGTAAGGCGAAGGGGGAGATTGCAGAGATTCAGGTGCCTTCAGGGATTATGAAGTTCAAAATTCTGGAAATCAGTCTGTAACCGCTATGCCCACCCTGTTTTCGCGCATCATAAAGGGTGAAATTCCTTGTCACTTCATCGCTGAAAACGATCGGTTTTTTGCCTTTCTCGACATTCAGCCTTTAACGATGGGTCACGTATTGGTGGTGCCCAAACTGGAAGCCGATTATGTCTTCGATCTCGATGTCGATACGTATTCTGGATTATTCGAATTTGCACGAAAAGTGGCACCGGCCATAGAAAAAGCTATTACTTGTAAGCGCATAGGCCTCGCTATTGTAGGCTTAGAGGTCCCCCACGTACACATACACTTAATTCCGATGAACCAGGGGAGCGATATGGATTTTGGAAAAAAAAAACTGAATCCATCGTCTGATGAGTTGGCAAACACTGCCGAGCTGATCAGGGCGCAATGGAATGGGTAACTTATTTTCAAAGGCGGCCCACCCGCCCCGGGTTGTTTTTTATAAATGAGGCCCAATTGGCAGGGCTCGAGTTCGCCACGGTGCCTTTTCTCAATCCGAAAGCGTGACAAAGTGATACAGCAATCGCATCTGTGGCGTCTGTTGGTAAGTCGGCACTGATCGTATTCTTAAGCAGAATGGGCAACATGGCCGCAACCTGTTCCTTCCCTGCGTTTCCATTGCCCGTTATGGCCTGCTTAACCCGACGCGGTGCATATTCAAATACCGGTATATCGAGTTGAAGAGCAGCTGCAATCACAACGCCCTGCGCCCTTCCAAGTTTAAGGGTGCTCTGAATGTTCTTTCCGTAGAATGGTGCTTCGATGGCCATTGCGTCAGGTTTATGAAGGCGTATAAATGCCGTGGCCGACTGAAGAATATGACGAAGCCGGTCTGCTGAATCTTCCTCGGCACTCTTCCAGATGCCCGCATCCAGAAGTTCGTAGCTTCCTCCGGAGTAGTTTATAAGTCCGAAGCCAGTAACCCGCGACCCGGGGTCAATACCTAATATCAACGTTTCCATGCTGCTGAATGGGAAAGTGATTTGAAAAATCGAAAGATCATGAGCAAATATAGAGTGAATGGTTGACCCATCCCCTAAATTGCAACTTCAATGAATAGTAAGCTTCAGGCGTTCGTGAATCGGTTGCAGGTAAACTGGAACTACAATGAATGATGAACCTTGGGCATTCGTGAATCGGTTGCGGATAAACTGGAACTACAATGAATGGTAAACCTTGGGCATTCGTGAATCGGTTGCCAGCTCCTGCGCGGATCAGTTTCTGGATTCTGCTGGGTATAAGTATTTTTTCGATCATGGCCCCATGGATCGCGCCCGATTCTTCCCCTGACGCCAACCGGCAGGATGTGCGCATCAGGACCCTTCCGCCTGCCCGGAGTGTCGATTTTCTCGTTGAGCACAATGCAAAGGGCGACTCTATCTGCTTTGACCAAAAACGCACTCCTCTGATGTGGTATGAACGCACTGACTTTGGGTTTAGATATGTGGTATGGGATCAGCCCGAGGACACCCTAAGTGTACGTCAGTCGCATGAATACAAAGTGAATTTGATTAGGCAGACCTTTTGGCTGGGCACGGATTTGATGGGCCGCGATTTGCTGAGTCGACTCCTACTTGGGATGCGTATAACCCTGAAGATTGGGGTCTTTGCCGTAATGGTGAGCCTTTTGGTGGGCATATGTGTGGGTATGCTGGCCGGATATTATGGCGGCAAGGTCGACCAATGCCTCACTTGGCTGATGCAGGTCGTGTGGTCGGTCCCCTCAATCATGCTCGTAATTGCCTTCTCCTTGGCCATGGGCCGGGGCGCCTGGCAGGTGTATCTCGCGGTGGGACTCACCCTATGGGTGGATGTGGCACGCCTTGTTCGGGGGGAGGCACGTCGACTCCGAGAGCAGGAATTTGTGCTGGCTGCCCAGGTTTTGGGCTATGGTCCGGGGAGGATTATGCTGCATCATTTGTTGCCCAACATGGCCGGCCCGATACTTATCATGGCCTCAGCGCAGTTTGCAAGTGCCATACTCGTGGAATCGGGGCTCAGCTTTTTGGGCCTGGGCATACAACCACCAGCGCCCAGTCTGGGGATGATGATTCGTGAGCATTATCCCTATATTCTTACCCGCTCCGCATGGCTGGCTATTGCCCCCGGTGTGGCGATCTCCGGGATGGTCTTGGCCTCTAATCTACTCAGCACCGGCCTCAGCGATCTATTTGGCAGAGTGGGCGGAACTTCTTAAGTTGCCAGTATGAATGTCGACCCTCTGGATGTATCGAAAATAGGCGACTATACCCCCACTCGGGTAACAGCGCTTAGGCATCAGGTCGACTTGCTAAATCGGCAGCTAGAGCGCATGCTGGAGAACCGGCTGGTGCAGGAGCGGATGAAGCAAGAGCTGTCACTCGCGGCGCAGGTACAGGGATTTCTGATTCCTGATAGCCTGCCCAATAGTCCAAGCCTATCCATGTCGGCCATTTATGTGCCCCACCATGATGTGGGGGGCGATTACTACGACGTGGTTGAGATGGGGCGGGGAAAGTGGCTTTATTGTGTGGCCGATGTAGCTGGTAAGGGTGTGTCGGCCGCCTTGCTTATGGCTCACCTGCAGGCGAGTATCCGCGCGCTCCTACACGCCTACACCGATTTGCCCACGCTCGTAACCAATGTCAATGATTTGTTGGGGCACGCCACCCGTTCCGAGCGGTTTGTCACCCTATTTATGGGCACTTTGGATGAGGAAAGTGGGGCCTTGCAGTATGTTTGCGCTGGGCATATTCCTGCTGTACTCTACAGAAATGGTGTTTTGCAAACGCTCAATAAGGGCACGACCCTATTGGGGATGTTCCAGCCCCTGCCGTTTATGGAACTGGGAACATGTGTTTTGGAGCCGGGAGATTTGTTGCTGATCTGCACTGACGGGGTGGTGGAAGGTCAAAATGAGAAGCAGGAGCCATTTGGGATGGATCGGCTCGTGGGCACTATCTGTGAAACACCAGAATTGAGTCCCGATTTAGTGAACAGCGCTGTTCTCGGTCGACTAATTGCCCACCGGGGGGGGTGGAATTTTGTTGATGACGTCACCCTCCTTACCATCCGGTATTCCGGAGGCGGTGCCGGAAACGGTGGTTGAGTCTTTGGTGGGGACTGTGTCGTAGGCAGCGTCGGAGACGAAGGTGGTGCCGGGGGTAAGACCTGAGCCCTCCTTCACCGGGTGGTAGATTTCCAGTCCAACCATCATGGCCATGAAGCCCCAGAACAGTACCGTAATTTTATCGAAGTCGAGGTAATTATTGAGTGCGCCATGCGTGAGGTAGGTCACCATACCCAGCAAGGCCATCAGGCAAGTGTAACGTAGATAACCGTCGGATTGGAGGCGGAAATAGCGCATCCCTCGTTGTATACTGAAAGAAATCAGGAGCAGGAACAGTGCCATGCCTGGCAGCCCCATTTCCACTAATGGGTTGAAATACTCACTGTGAATGCCCCCTACGTCGGCCTGATTGGTGCTGATGATCGTCTTTTCGCCTGGCTTCTGAAACGGCGCGTACTGAAACATATATGTGCCGGGTCCCCAACCCATAAGGGGCCTTTCTTCAAACATCCGGAACCCGCTGGCCCAACGATTCAGGCGCTCCAGATTCGAAGCATCCGTTCGCACATTTGAAATGGAACGAAGGTGCTTACCGAGGTTATCATGCGAATCTGTTTTGTTGCGCATCAACTTCATCGTGATGTCGGTTTGAAACACAAAAAACAAGGCCACCAACACGCCGGATAATCCCAATAACATGCGAAATCTCAACCCAATGCGCAAAAGGATATAAAAAAAGAGCGCCGCTACCGTACCCAGCCAGGCAGCTCGGGTATAACTGAGAATGAGCCCGACTAAAAAAACAGCGAACAAAATGACAAGGGGAATGAGGAGGGATCGCCTGTTCAGAAATAGCCTTGATTTCACCAGATAAATGGCGAGTGTCGGGACAAAAAAGGCGACCATGGCCCCATAGATTCCGTGGTTGATCACGAAAGGCTCACTTGCCCAATAGGAGGCCTGTTTGGTGAACCCAAAGGTACTATGGCGGATTATGCTCCACACAATCAGGAAAGTCAGGGGAATAACATAAAGCCAGATAAATTGGTGCGGCCTGCTGCGGTTTTTGAAAATGAGTAGCGGCAGGAAGTAGAAGCCTACGCTAAACCAGAGATTCGACAGCAGGAATTTGAATGAAACCAGCGGAATGGAGCTGTTGACCGAGCATAGGAGCATCCAAGCCAGATAGGCTATAAGGCTTAGGGTTACAGGGTGGCGAATGGCAGCGGAATCATAGCGACCCTCTATCATTAGTCTGACCCCAAACCACAGCAGTAAGCCTATTAAGAGAGGTTCGGTTGGGAGCGAAATAGCTGCGCCGAGGGGCTTCACATCCACCAGAATGCTTAGGGGTGTGCAAAATACAATGCCCAAAACAACCCGATCGGGGTATTGGGAGATGAGATATGCGGCCCACATAGCCACAGGAATCAGCGCCATGAGCCACATTTCGAAAGCTACTGCCGTGGCCATCAGGCCCACAAAGCCGAGCGAAAGAAACCAAAGGGTATTTCGGGCAAACATGTTGCACGGCGGTTCAAGACCTGCCTTGATGCCACAACTTCCACTGCTCGGCGGCAACGATCAACAGCAGGCACAGCAACAAGGTGGAGATAGTGGAAATCAGTACGATCAGGGATCGGAGAGGATAGGTTTTTTTCTCGGCGGGGGCAGCGTCGTTCACGATGAACTTCACTGGAAGCACCTCATCTACGTCCACCTGTGCCTGGTCGCGCTTTTGTCTGAGCTTCACCAATTCTTCGTTTTCCTTTTCCATTTGCTCCTTGAGGCTATTATGGGCACCCCCATAGAGTCCCAGAAGGTTTAATTGCTCTTGCAGGCGTTTGCCGCTGGCTTCATAACCCCGCAAGCGGGCCAGGTTGTTTAGGACCGCCGTATCGGTAGCGGGCATCTTCATATCCTTATAAACTTCAGCCTTGGCGCGGGCATCGGAAACGCCAGCCATGGCCTGTACAAACAAATCGGTCGTGTGGTCGATCTGCATGTCGTAATCAAAAATGCCTAGTCCGCGAAGTTGATTAAGGGAGTCGTTGAGCGAACGAATGTAGGTCTCTTTTTTATTGTATTGATTATCAACAATTTCAAGAGCTTTGCGGGCCTGTCCGAGCTGTATCGAGTTTTTGGTTTCATCCAAAAGTACGGCGATGTCGTTCGCAATCTGTGCCGCGATTTCCGGATCGGTATCCAAAACGGAGATTTCGACCGACATATACTCCGTGCGGCGGAATTTGATGTTGCTCTCGTAGCGCTTGTAGAGTTTGGTCTGGCGAAAAGCATCATCGGCCTTAATCTCGTAATGCTCCATCAATTTATATTTTTCGATGATTCGGTTTCGGATCAGATCGGAGTTCAGCAGCTGCAGAAGTTGCTCGGCCTCCTCCTCTTCGCCAAACGCCAGCGGGTCGCTGCGATCGTAGGCGTTTTCACTCAGCAGTGCTTTGGAGATGGAGTTGGTGGTGGCCGGATACAGCACCACTGTCGATTTGTAGAGCGGTTTGATGAAGGTTGGACCTGAGAATATGACTGATGTCAGGGTGGCTGTCAACCCGGTGACGATGAGCAGCTTGCGCCAGCGCATCAGGTACATCCACATGCCCTGACTCGAGAAGGCATCCTTTGATGGGGTCATTTCGGTCATCCGGGTGGGGGTTGGTGGGGAAAAGTAAACAACATGCTTTGAGTGCCGCAAAAATAGTCAATTGTCGGTTTTATACCCTTTTCTCGAAAACGAGCGCCAAGTGGTAGGCTTGATGCCTTCGGCGGTCAACAGCAAGAAGGGCCAAAGGGCGGTTAGTCCCATTCTAAGCACAAGAGGGGTGGAGTGGTTGAAACTTATGGCCGCCCAAATGAACAAGAGGAGGGCGACGATTCCGATCCACCAGCGTGGTCCGGCAATGGCCGGCGAAAATTGTCGAAGGCAGACGAAACCCTGGCCAATGCACAGAATGAGGTGGGTGATGAGGGTAGCCTGAGCTGCGCCCAGAGCCCCCATTTTCGGCATGAGCCAAAGATTCAAGCTAATATTTGCCACAAGAGCCCACAGTGCCAGTCGGTTCAGTGTTTTGAGTTGACCCGCTGCCGTGAGTAATGTCCCCCACGCATAACTTAGGGATATGGGGATGCAACAAAGGCCGATCCAGAAAAGAATGTCTGTCTGAGAGGGTGATTGGTAGCGGTATAAATACCCCATTATTTCATGACGAAAGGCTACCAATCCCCAGGAAAGGCATAGTCCGATAGAGAGCATGAGGTAAGTGATAGATTTAATCCACTCCGGTCGAAGTGTGTGGCGCGACCAATGATGGGTGAATTGGGGCAGGAGTATTCCACTCAATAGAATGGGGATCATGTTGGTCGCGTCGAGCAGCCGATAGGAGGAGGCATACAGGCCGGCTTGGAGTTCTGGATCGGAATGTAGCGCGCGGATCATAACCATGTCCACGCGGGTGTACAAGCCGGCAAGTAACCCCAATAGGGCAAAAGGAAGGGCATTTTTCAGTAGTGTTTTTTGTCGCCCCAACGAAAATTCCGGCCACAGTTGTACACCTTTCCTCAACATAAACACCATCAGAAGGGTCGGGGTCAGGGTAGCCATCAATTGAATCCAGATGTAGACGGATACGGGTTGACGGCCGCCATAGCTCCATCCCAGCCATACCAAGGGGAAAGCAGCAGCGATCATCAGCCACTTATCGAGAACACCCATCCAACCATCACGGAGAAAACGCATCTGACCGGCAAAAATCGAACGCAGGAGGAGGTTGAGCGAGTTCAAGCCTTGCTGAATACCCAACAGAATCAGCCAGTAGATCGACTGCGGCGGGTTATCGAGATAGAATCCGATGGAGAGGGTGCAGAGCATATACACAAGCCAAAGGACTGATTTGAGTCCCACCATCATGGGGAGGTCCTCGAGCGCACTGTCACCCCCACCGGCCACGGCCCGGGTATTGAAATTGGCCAGACCCGCGTCCAATATGGCGCTGAGCATGAGCGACAAGCTAAGCAGGGTGTAGTAAGTGCCGTAGATACCGGGCCCCAGCTGATTTTGCAGTTCGCGGTCGATCAGCAGAATCCAGATCGGCTTCACCAACAGATTCAAAAAAACCACATAGCTTCCGCTCGTGAGCAGTTGACGGCGCATCCAAACAAAACTGCAAAATAGCACGAATTATTGCGGAAATTTGCCGCATGTTTCGGGGTGAGCGTGGTCTATTTTTGGCTTCATGGTTTTTCGGTGGACTCCTCCATTTGTTTTTCCCCCGTCCGCCGAAAACCCCGAGACGAATACTGCTCATTCGGCTCGACGAAATTGGGGATATGGTCACCACACTGCCTGTGTTCTCCCGCCTTAATTCAGTATATCCCCATGCAGAAATCACGCTTTGGTGTCGGCCAGCAGTGGCACCCATGATGTGGCCCTCCTCCCATATTCAATGCATCGTGATCGATCGCAGAGAATTGAAGGGCCGATATGATGTTCTCGTGGATCTCAGGGGCACCTATGAAAGCCTGTACTATGCTTTGTCACATCCAGCCTATCGGGTCGACCGTGGTTCGCATCGATTTATCAACCGGCTCATGCACCGCGAGCAGCCCCACGAGGTACACATCAACCAGGTCATCATCGCTCCCCTACTGAGGCGGGCCGGTCAATCCCTGGAGCCTTTTCAGGCTCCAAGGCTGGAGGTGATGACCAATAATCATGAAAATGCCACTCTTTTTCTGCAAAGGCATGCCATCGAGCGTTTTATGGTCATTCACACTGGTGCGCGTTGGGTCTACCGCCGCTGGGCCATCAGTAAATGGGCCGAGCTGGCCGTGGTGATGTACCAACGCTATGGTTGTGAAATCGTATTTGCAGGTGGATCCGATGATGTGGCCGATATTCGTAAAATCATGCGGATTCTTCCCTTCGAGGCCTATACCTGCGCGGGACAGGCATCGCTTCTTGATTATGCAGCTTTGGTCTCGAAAGCGGTGTGTATGATCGGTAATGAAAGTGGACCCATGCATATCGCAGCGGCCATGGACGTGCCCGTTATCGCCCTGTTTGGTCCGGGCATACCCTCAGTCTTTGCCCCTTACGGACCAAAATCCCACTTTATACATCACAAACTGCCCTGCAACCCCTGCGCGCAAAAATTTTGTGTGTTGCCCGATAACCCCTGTATGAACCGAATTCGTGTTCAGGACGTTTTACAACTTGTGCAAACAATTGACGGGGTCGTGAATGGATAATTCAATTAGTTTAACAAAAGTAATCCATCCAATTATGTTGAAGAAATGCGTGGTTTTACTCGGGATGATGGCTGCTGTAGGGTTACGGCCCGTGCGAGCACAAAATGATGTGGTCCTGTCCTTGGCCGCGGGTCGCGAAGATGCTGAGAAGTTGATGGGGGCCTATTTGGGGCCGTTCGGACAAGCATTCTCGCTTGGGCTAGCGCAGAATTGGAACCAAACCGCCAAGCCGTTGAAGCTTTTGCGGTTTAACGTGCAGGCCGGACTCAGTTTGGTGGCTATTCCGGGCGATAATCAGTACTTCTACCCCGAAAATCTTGGGCTCAACAACCTTCGGCCAATCGATGCCCGCGCGACCACACTCGCGGGCCCATCAAATGTAAATACTGCCTATTTGGTACAGGTTTCGGACCCGCTCAATCCAGGCAATACACTCGTGCTGGACACCCTGAGTGGGTTAACCCCGGGACTGGGATTAGGGCATGTGCCGGCACCTTTTGTGCAACTGAATGTGGGACTGCCGAAGGGTACGGAGATATCGCTGCGACTACTTCCACGCTCCAGCCTGGACGGCTTGGCGGGCGACATCAGCGCATTGCCCGGGCAACTTCGGGAGAACGGCAACCTGACATTTTGGGGTGTCGGCGTCAAGCATAGTTTATCGCAGTACCTGCCCCGTCTGCTAAAGGTAGTCCCCATAGATCTCAGCGCATATGTCAACCATTGTGTGATTGAGTACAGGCAGGTCGTGCGGATTGCCGGGCCTACGCCGGCTGATTATCCACGCGGAATCAATGGGGTGATTACCGGTTATCGGTATGTAGGTGGACAATCACCAGCGGATATTACCACACAGGAATTGGTTTTGGGTAGCAATGCTAGTAGCGCGGGAATCATACTTTCTAAGAAAATCGCACTTTTCACCCCCTACGTGCGGGCGGGACTTATGCGCAGTAGTTTTTCGGTGGCTGCTGACGGACAATATGATGTGCCAACCGCGCTCGTCATTAATAGTCAAAGTTCCGGAACTCTCATTCAGGAATACAGCAACCTCAACAAACCAGTGGAAATCAAAACCCGGGTCGACAACCTAACCCACTATGGGGTTGGTCTAAGGGTGAAAATTCTGGTATTAATGGCCTATGCAGAAATGGTGCAAATGGGTCATTGGACCACCTACAATGCAGGCTTGTCGGTCGGCTTCTGATTGTCCCAGCTGCCCCCCACACTTTTTTTCGTCAATGCGTCCCACAACCCTGCCAAAAGTGCCAGGTTCATCCAAAGAAAGTGTCGTAGATATCGGACGGGACTAACATGAACCCCCCTGCGCGAAAGGATCAGATCGAGTACCGATAACAAAACCACTGCCCCAGCCGCTATACACACCCATTGGTTGAGGCGAGCTGCCGGGTGGAAGCAGGCGCATATACAAAACAAGATGAGTAAGAGCGGGGTCATCCATCGGATGCCCTTGTGCGACCAGAACAGCCAAGCGATGCGCCAGCCACCCCTACCCAGCCACAACCATCTGAAATACCAGAGATTCTGAAAATTACCCCTGCCAATTCTTCTTTTTCGTCGGAATTGCACCCCACTGTCGGTCGACAAGCCCAACAGGACACGCGCCTCTACGGAAAAGAGGGTTTGATAGCCCTGATTCAGCAGATCCGAAAAAGTGAAGAAGTCATCCACAACAAATCCGCGGGGAACAGGCCGAAAAAGATCTTTTCGGAGCGCATAAGCTGCACCAAATCCGCCGATGACGGTTCCGTAGGCGCTTTCCCCCTCTTTCAAAAGCATTTCGCGTCGGGTATAGGCGAGTTCTTGTGTGCCCACATCGCCGCCTGGCTCTAAAATGACCTCAGCATGGGCCTGTACGGCACCCACTTTCGGATCGGAAAAGGGTAATACCAATTCTGCCAGAGTAAACTCGGTGAAAAGGGCATCTGCATCGGTTACTACCAGAATGCTACCCGTTGCCGCCATGGCCAGCTCGTTGATGATGCCAGGCTTGCCCGTCCGTTCCGCAAACCGCCTCCATCTGAGCTGGGGGTAGGAGGATGAAAGGCGTTCCAGGATGGAGTCGGTCTGATCGGTTGAGGCATCCGAGCCAACCCATACTTCGATCTTGTGTTTGGGGTAACGGCATCGAAAAATGGAACGGATTTTATCCTCAAGTACATGCTCTTCATTGTGGGCGGCCATGATTACGCTGACAGTGGGGAAATCCTCCAGCGGTTCAAATTCTGGGTGTGACCGGGCAGCTGCGCGTTTCATTATCCAGGGAAACAGCAGATAGCTGTAGGCAACAAGCAGCAGACAAAACAGGGCAACGGCCGTGCAAAGCATCATAGGCTGCGCAAATGTCGGTAAAAATCGCTGAGCTTGTGGGTCAGAACCTGGACGCCATAATGAGCGGACACATAGCTTCGACCCGCATTACCCAGATCCAGAGCCAGTCGGGGCTGGCTTCGCAGTCTCTCGGCCTGATGCACAAATTCATGGGCATTTTCAGCGGGCAGGTAGTGAACATCCGCTTTCAAATTCAATCCCTCTACTCCTTTGGCGGTACTGATCATGGGTAGTCCGAGAGTGAGTGCTTCCAGGCTCTTGATCCGAATGCCACTGCCGCTGCGGAGTGGCACCACCACCACCGGATGCAGCCTCAGGAATGACTCAGCATCGGGTACAGCCCCGTGCATCATCACCCCTTCAATTTTTTTCTGCATTAACGTGTTCGGGAAATTTTTGCCTGCTATATGCAACTGCATATCGGGGCATTTTCGATGCAATACAGGCCACCAGGAATCGAGCAAATGATGAACCGCTTCCAGGTTGGGTAGCCAATCCAGACTTCCTAAAAATGATAAGTGTTTTAACCGATCAGGTTGTACGGGTTCAGGTTTGGGTCGTGCCGGTATAAAACTCCCCAGGATCTCAACGTGCTTCGGGGTGTGGGTTCGAAAAAACTGGGCCGTGGCGTTGCTGATTGCCAAAATGCCGTCGACAGATTGGGCGAGTCGAATCTCAAATTCTGCCAATCGATCCGACTGACTCTTTAGATATGCTCTTTTCAGCGGATTCCCGGTGCATGCGGCTAATTCCGACCAAATTTCATGTTCCACATTATGGGCCCTCAGAATAATGGATGCGTCGGAATGTTCGCGGATCAGAGGTAGCCATCCCCCTAAAAATGGGCCTTCCAACTGAATGATGTCGAATGACTCCCCAGTCAAAATCCGACGAAGTTCGTGTCCCACAATGGGCTGCATAAATCTGACGCAATGGTACGATTCCTTGGAGTATAGCCAATTGGCAAACATGGAAAAAGGCATCAGATCTGTGTTGAGGTCAAACGTCCACAAACGATAGCGATTGGAAAATTGCGCAGGCAGGTCATGTACATGAACCCGGTTTCGGCTGGCGTTCGGTGAAAATAGTCGAACGGCACAGGGAATCTGCTCCTGTAGATCCAACATGGCCTGAACGGCAAGGCTGCCTCCATCATGTAGGGGGAATGGGATACGGTTTGTGATCTGCAGAATCCTGAACACTGGTTGGTTTACGCTTGGGTTGTAGTTAATTCGTCGGCTTTTTTCTGCCCCAAAATCCAGACAATCGGGGAAGGGGTATGCGCCCCTCGCGATTCGCGGCCAATGTCAACAATACGCCAGCGGGGAGTAGGACGATGCTGGAAATCCACATCCCCAGGTGCACATCCACAACGCCGTCTCGGGCGAGCTTTTCGCTGCTCATGGTAATCACATGGTAGATCAGGAACAGGAGTATGGAGATGAGCATGGGAAATCCCAATCCCCCACGCCGAATCAGCGCACCCATGGGCGCACCAATCAGGAAGAACAGAAAGCATGCAAACGAAAGCGAAAATTTCCGGTGAATCTCGAGGTAATGGCGGTTGAGCATATGCCTACGGCCCTCTAGTTCCCGCAAGCGCATTGAACTATAGCCCTGTAGGGTCTGCGCCGATTGCACGGCATCGCGCAATAGGGTGATGGAGTCGGTATGGGTGATCTGCTGCTCATTTCGCCTTTTTTCCGCCCAAATGGCTGCGAGTGAGTCGCCTCTGGTGCGTACAGACTCGATGATTTGTCCCGCCCCGCCGGGTAAATTTGTTGCTTCCCTTGTCGGTAAATTTTGTCGACCCAAGACCGATAGGGTTTCTGCTTCCGAATAGGACGAATTTGAGGTTGTATCAACATCCATGAGCGATTGACCCGATTCCGTGCTTGAGGTCGATTGCACCGATTCTTGCATGCTGTGTGTGCCGCGTACCTGAAGCCGATGCGCATCACGATGGGTGGCATTCGATTTGGAAGCGAAGAGCAGGCTGTCGCTGAAGTGGTAGAATTGCTTCATTGTATGACGTATATCGCGGTCACGCTCTTCGTAGGCGGTTTCCAGTGAATCCGTGGCCTGCTTTAACTGGTTTAGATTGAGCATCGAAAAATAATCGCGGAAAATCGATTCATCGCTGCGTTTCATGTTGAAGGATGACAGGTCAAAATGAATTTCCTGCACAGCAAAGCTGGTTTTCAGATGAGGTCGGTTTCGACGGGAGGGCGCATCTTCCTGTAGTTCTTCATAAGTATAGCCGTCATATAGCTTTAGGCTCAGGTACCTTTGGTCGGCGCTCATAGTCATCCTGCCCCGCTTGGCGGTGATGACGCTGGTATTGCCGCGCCCACTGCTATGATCGTAGATGAGAATATCGCGAAGGTGTTCCCCGTCCTCACTTTTTTGTCCAACCCGCAGGGCATAATTTTCGATTTCTGTATAAAAACGTCCCTCTTTAATGGAGAGCGCCGGTTTTTTTTGTTGGATGTCGAACAAGAGCGACCCGAATTTGAGTCGCGACTGGGGCAACAGGGTATCGGAGAACAGGAAAGCGGCCACACTGAAGAGGACAGACAGCAGCAGAAGGGGGCGTACCAGCTTCCAGAGACTGATTCCGGCGGCTCTTGTCGCGGTGAGTTCATTGTACTCGCCAAATTGCCCCAGGGTCATAATAGATGATAGGAGCATGGCCAAGGGTAGGGCCATGGGCACAAAACTTGCCGAGGCATACATCAACAGCTCCGCAATCACATACCATTCCAATCCCTTACCCACCAGATCGTCCATGTAGACCCACAGAAACTGCATCACCAGGATGAACAGCACAATGAAAAAGGTGAGGATGAACGGACCGGCAAAGGTCCTGATCAGCAGTCGCCCAAGTACACCCACTCCAAAAAATCGATTATGCCCCGATGCGGCTGCGCAGTGTGTTTACGGACTGATTCCACAGCATGCGGTTTTCATCTTCTTCGCCCGACTCGCAAAAATCCGTAATCAAAATGGACACATCTGAAGTGAGTTCATCCACTTTGATGCGCAGTTCGAAAAATTCACCTGTAGGGGAATCCTTCCAGCGAAACCGAACGTGGGAGTTGTTTTTGTTTTCCAGCAGATCAGCACGATTGCTGCTCTGATTCCAAACGAACTCAAAGTCACCCCCATGAACGTTCACTCGGTCGGCAAACCAGGTCTCGAGACCGGAAGGAGTAGAAATCTGCTTAAAAAGCAGTTTGGGAGAGCAATGGAACAAGTATTCCAGCTTTAAAGTCACACGTTGTGCCATCCGCTTCGATTTTCTGAGCCCGGGCCGGACCCACCTTTGTTTGTGGTAACCGGCCAAAAACACAAGGGTACGAAAAAAGAGGGATTTATGCAAATGTTTTTGGATCATACAGTATATTTGCGCCCTGAATTGGCGAGGTAGCTCAGATGGTTAGAGCGCAGGATTCATAACCCTGAGGTCACGGGTTCAACTCCCGTCCTCGCTACAGATTTCTCCTTATAACAACGCGGACAAATATTTAGGAATTTCCGAAAGATAAATGTTGTGGAGAGGGTGTGGGGCATGTTTCCATGCCATTCCTGGGAGATCAGTTGTTAAATTTTGATTTGTTATTGGGTTAGGATTGGGTTTGATGGGCAATTTGACGATAGATCGTTCATGGTCCACCGTTCTTCGTCGATGCACGTTCGAGGCGGTCGTTAATCGCCCGACCCAATCCAATATTCGGTGCCTTTTCCGCGAAGATGATACTCGGACTCCGATCGTCAAGTTCCCGAATCGCACGAAATAAATTACGGGCTGCCTCGGCAAGGTTGCCTGTTTGACTCAATATCCATTGTTGTTGCTCTTCAATCTCGATCAGCGCCGTAGAAAACCGAAGCCAGGTGGCCCTGGAAAGCCGGGGAGGGCTCATTCTTGAGGCCAATCCCCTCCATTCATCTCCGGAATAGGTCAGAAGAATGCATCTTGGGGCATAGTGACTTTGCAACATCCCTGGTGCCCCCGGGTATGAGGAGGATAGCATTTTGTGGATTTTGTAACCCATGAAATCTTCGAGCTCCTCCTCTGGTATGCCTCCCCTGCGCAAGATTACGGGTGTTTCACTGCTGAGATCCAAAACAGTACTTTCCAACCCCACACTGCTGTCACCCCCTTCCAGGATATAACCGACTTGCCCTCCCAGCTGATTGAGGACATGGGCCGAACAGGTTGGACTAACATAGCCGAATGGGTTGGCACTCGGGGCGGCCAGAGGGAAGTCAATTCGGGTCAGCAAATCGAGCGTGAGCCGATGATTGGGTACCCGCACGGCCACCGTTTCCAGTCCGGAGCTCACCAAATCCGGAATCAGGGACTTTCGTTTCAAGACCAGGGTTAGAGGTCCGGGCCAAAAGTGGTCCGCAAGGCGCCAGATCAATTCGTTGACCCCGTAGACATACCTGTCCAGTTCCGCAGCGCGTGACAAATGAACAATCAGTGGGTCGAAAGCGGGGCGGTTCTTGACCTGAAAAATGGAAAGAACAGCCTGCTCGTCCAACGCATTAGCCGCAAGGCCATAAACCGTTTCCGTTGGGATGGCCACCAGACCGCCCTCCCGAAGGATGCGGGCGGCCCTATCAAGGTCAGTGCCAGTTTTCATCTGCGCTTGCATGATGCCGTAAAATTAGTCACCCTTGCCATTTTCGGTCAAATTTCATAGAATTGTAGCCTTGAAACAATGGCCGTCCGATTGGTTGGCCGAAGCCCTTCCACCTTAAATGTTCCGAACCACGACTCTAAACGATTTGAATCTTGAATCGGTTACTGATTGTGGGTTTCGGAACCTCCTAAAGAAATGACAAAATACAATTACCTAAATGATCTTCACCTCCCTATCCGCTATTCCAAATGTCCCCAGTCCTTTTCCATCAAAATCATAGAGCTTCCGTGAAACTAAATCTATATAAGAAATTCAATCCCTTACTCGTATTATTGGCGCTGTGCACAATTTATTCGCCACTGGCGCACGGCCAGACCATCCGATGCTACACTACCGAAATGGAGGAGCAGATGTACGGCTCCCTGAAGCCGATGATCGACGTCCGGTTTGAAGAGTGGATGGCACGAAAACGGACCGAAATGGCCGTTCATCCCCAACCGGAAACCGGCCCCCGAATCCTGCCCACTGTGGTTCATATCATATACCGAAACGAAAGCGATGCGTGGAACATCAGTAATGCACAGGTACTGTCGCAAATCCAGGTGTTGAATGAGGACTTTATGCGGCAAAATCCAGATACTGGTAACACTCCGGTCGTGTTTCGTCCTGTGGCCTCCAACTCCAATATTCAGTTTTGCCTCGCCCAACAAGACCCCTCCGGCAATCCCACGAACGGCATTATTCGCCACGCCTTCCCCAACACCACCAGCTATAGCACAAGTACCTTCAACAGTCAGGTTAAGCCCAACACGATCTGGGACCCAACGCGCTATTTCAATATTTGGGTGGCCAACCTCAGCGGGGGCGTATTGGGTTATGCACAATTCCCTTCCGGAACGGGCCTGCCTGGACTAACAGGGGGGAGCGCCAACACCGATGGAATCGTTTTGCTCTATTCTTCTATAGGCCGCCCGCCGGCGAACCCATTCCCCGGACAATATAACGGCGGACGAACAGCGACGCATGAGGCGGGACATTTTCTGGGTTTGCGTCACATCTGGGGGGATGGGGGTTGTACGGTCGATGACTACTGCGACGACACCCCCCGCAGCAGCCAGTCAAACTCCGGATGCCCCAACGTGAACCGGTGCAACGACATGACCTATCCCCCTAATCCGACCACCGACTGGCCGGATATGGTTCAGAACTACATGGACTACACCAACGATGCGTGCATGAATATTTTCACGGCCAATCAAACGGAGCGAATGAATGTCGTTCTGCAAAACGGCACCCGTCGGGCTAGCCTGCTCACGAGCAATGGCTGTCAACCCCCCATCCTGCGACCGGTGGCAGCTTTTGTTCAAACAGCGGATTCGGTTTGTCGCGGTGGATTTGTGGCTTATCGCGACAACAGCCAGAACAACCCGGATTCCCGCGTATGGTTCTTCCCCGGTGGGTCCCCGGCCACCGACACAGGAGCCACCCCCGCCCCGGTAAGGTATGATTCGGCAGGAGTATTTACCGTAACCCTCATTTCAACCAATGTGACCGGATCGGACACGCTCATACGTCAGCTTGCGGTTCGGGTAACCGACTCGCTGCAAATCACCCTCGGAACTCCCCAGCCACTTTGTGTGAACAGTGGGGTCACTGCCCTGCGGATCGGATTCCCCCGCGGGGGGCGTTATACCGGTCCTGGTACCTCGGGCGATAGCCTGTTCCGGCCATCAGCAGCGGGCGTAGGAACCCATACACTTACCTATACCCTTCCAGGTTGCCAGTTTTCGCAATCCACCACCGTACAGGTTCTGCCCGTGACCGCGGTGCAAATTGACTCATTACCGACAAGAATCTGCCTGAACGCGGCAAGCCTAAATTTAACTGCGAGTATTGCAGGGGGTAGCTTCTCAGGCCCAGGTGTTTTGGGCAACAACTTCAACCCATCCACTGCTGGTCGCGGTCGACATACGCTGATTTATTCGTTACCCAACAGTAACGGATGCGTCTCTGTCGATACCGCCTTCATTGAGGTTGATTCCCTACCACGAATCGCCACACCGCCGGCCAATATTCCGGCAGTTTGTGTGAACACAACCCCCATTGCGCTGCCTCAGGGGGTTCCCGTTGGTACATGGTCGGGTCCGGGGGTGCGAAACGATAGCCTTATCCCCTCCCTGGCGGGTGCCGGGGTGTTTGCCATCACCTACACAACAACGCCCGATTCCATTTCAGGCTGTGTGAATCGGCTGACGCGCAGCATAACCATCAACCAGCCTCCGGCACTAACCTTCTGGCCAGTGAATCCGGTTTGCGTGCGCGGCTCTAATATTCTCCTCAATCAGGCCAGCATTCCGGGGGGCTCCTATACGGGGCCTGGTGTTTCATTCGGGATATTTAGTCCCTCCCAGGCCGGTGTTGGACTGCATACGATTCAGTATAGCGGACAGAGTGGTGGTTGCGTGGTTACCGGATCCTACACCATTCGGGTTTTTGAGGCGCCGCCTGCTGAAATCGAGGCCGTTTCGGGCGTACTTCGTTCAGTGAACGCTGGTAGTTCCTATCGCTGGTTTGTAGATGGGATATGGATCGATACGGTAGCCATTCGCACTCTGATTCCTCAGCGAAGTGGGATTTACCAGTTGATATTGGATTCTGCGGGTTGTCTTTCTGATTCCAGCGCCGGATTTTCATTCTTTATGACTTCTCTATCTGAAAGCGCTTCAGCTACTGAGTACCGAATCTATCCCAATCCTGCACAGTCGGTCATTTTTTTAAAGGGTAACGATCTGGTCCAATGCATGGATTGGTTTGCAGTTGATGCAGCGGGTCGACGAGTAGCACTTATGGGTCAGCCTGGGGGTGATGTAGTGAAATTGGATGTGGATGCCTTACCCAACGGGCTCTATATGCTTGAGTTTATGTCGACCAACGGACTTGGTCGACTCAGATTTGTGAAGCGATAAATCCCGATGCAATAAATCCTGACATATGGATTGCAAATGAGCGTAACTTAGAATCGGTCAATCAGAAATCAACGCAAGCAAATGTTCGTGGATGCCCGCAGGATCTAATCGATGCATCGCATACAATTCGTCGGGATTCCCTTGGGTAACAAATGTGTCGGGCAGAGCAGCGACCTGAAATTTCCCTTTGTAACCTGCCTCCATGAGCGCATGTCCGATAGCGGATCCCGCACCTCCCCGAAGGCATCCGTCCTCCACCACAAGCACGAATGGTTGGGCATGGATGTGCGACAATAATTCTGGGTCGATTGGTTTCACGAAGCGCAGATCCCCCAGTGGGCCACATCTGTATACCGGCCTAAACGATCCAAATATTGTACCACATACATGGCCATAGTCCCTGCCGAAATTACCATTCCCGACTCTCCCTCAGTCAATCAATGTTCAGTGTATTTAGTTAGGGGATTTAGAGTCCCTTTTTCGGGCCGATCCGGTGCATGTCCGCGCGGGTATCGGATGGCGAAGGGTCCAGAATCATGATGGAGTACAGTATACATCATCAGCCGAAGTTGCTCCGCATTTCGGGACGCCGCTATTGTGAGGTTGGGAATGTACGATAAATACGACAGGTCGAAGGCACCGTGGTAGGTCGGGCCATCCGCGCCCGCTAAATCGGCCCGGTCAATACAAAAAATAACCGATAGTTTTTGAAGCGCCACATCATGGACAATTTGGTCGTAGGCCGCTGAAAGAAAGTTGAATAAATGGCTACAAAAGGGCGCGGGGAGCGGGTGGCCATACCTGCCGCAAACGTCACGGCGTGTGCCTCCGCAATCCCCACATCATAGCAGCGATCGGGCATTTAATCCATCATGATTTTGAGGGATGTGCCGGAAGGAATGGCTGCGGTTGTGCCAACAACCCGATGGTCGCCCTGCGCCAGTTCCAACAGGGTTTGACCGAATACATCCTGGAATTTGGGGCCCGAACGCTCAGGCTCCGGGAGCGATTTACCGCTTACTTTATCGAATCGGCCTGGTGCGTGCCAACGCGTCTGCTCCTCTTCTGTGGGGGAAAAGCCTTTGCCTTTGTGTGTAGAAATATGAATGGTGAAGGGCTTTGGATCGCGATCCCAATCTCGGAATGCATTTATTAATTGTTGCAAATCGTGACCGTCATAGCATCCACTATAGGGTATAGGGTATTCCCAGATTTTAGAAGATAGAGTCGGTTCGATCTGTGGCGTGACCGGTTTTCAGGTTGAGAAGATGTTTGCTGATTCCGTCGACATTCGGGTCTATACTCATTTGGTTTTCGTTGATTACTACCAAAACCGGCAATACGCTTCCGCTGAGTTGATTTAGTGCTTCATAGCCAATCCACCCGTTAATGCACCATCACCTGTAACAGCAATAAAGCGGAAAGGGCTTGCGCTCTTGAGGTTGTTATTTTTCTAAGCCATTCCGATGGCGGCGCTGATTAAGGTGCTGGCGTGACCCATGCCAAAACTGTCAAACACGCTTTCTGACTGACTGGGAAATCCACTGATCCCACCCAAAACCCGGTTTCCAGCAAATGCCTGTCTACGGCCGGTCAGTATTTTGTGGGCGTAAGCCTGGTGACCCACATCCCAAATAATCGAATCAATCGGAGTACGGAATACATAGTGAAGGGCAATCGTTAGTTCAACCACACCCAAGTTGGCGCCAAAGTGCCCACCCCGCTCACTAATTTCATGAATGAGGAACTGCCGCAATTCATCGGCAAGGATAGGGAGTTGGGCCTCGTTGAGCCGACGCAACTCGTCGGCACTTTCTATACTCTTCAGTAGGGGATGCGCGCTTCATCCACGCTGAATCAGAAAATATAGATAGGCCGCATAGGTCAATAGGAAAATCAAACCCTCTAATCGACCCAAACTATGTTTTTTTCCAAGGAATACCAAAACGAAAAGCAGGAGTGAAGTCGCCGACATCACCCACATGTCTGAAATCATCACAACCGAAAATCGGATGGGATGAATGCTCGTGGAAGTTCCAAGGATGAACAATATGTTAAAAATATTTGATCCTACAATATTGCCAATCGCAATATCATTTTCCTTGCGGATGGTGGCAACAACCGAGGTAAACAGCTCCGGGAGTGAGGTGCCTGCCGCAACCAATGTAAGTCCAATTAATGTTTCCGATGCGCCCAATGACACAGCAATCTTTACCGCATTGTTTACGCATAAATCAGCGCCCCATGCGAGAAACGCAATTCCTGCGACCAGCATACCCACCAAGAGCATGGGAGGCTTTGACGGATATTCTGGCGTGGATTCTATATCTACCTCATGATTTCTGCTCTTTCTGGTCATCCACACCAGATAATATAAAAAGAGCCCAAAGAGGACAAGGAGTATGATACCGTGTACCCGTCCCATCCTGCTGGTTTGGGAAACAGAATCTGCAGACATGACCCCCATCAAGGTGAGCAGCAATGCAGTGCCAAGAGTGATGGGGATCTCGGCGTACGTTGTGTTTTTTTGCACGGTCAGCCGACGGATTATGGCCGATAGCCCTAGTATTAAGAGGATGTTCACGATGTTGCTTCCCACAACATTACCCATTGCGATATCTGAATTTCCTTTGAGTGCAGCGAATAAACTCACTAGAAGCTCTGGGAGGGATGTCCCCATGGAAACGATTGTCAGGCCAATCACAATGACCGGAATGTGGAATTTTCTGGCGATTCCCGATCCTCCTCTAATGAGCCAATCGGAACCTAATAGCAACATAGCCATACCCACGAAAAACTTCAATATTGTCATCGATTTTTTTGCGAAGGTAGTTTATACCAAGCGGTCTACATTTGCGTTTTTAATAATTTTTAAGAAACATCTTCTTTTTTTATGCAAAGAAATTTTACCAAAGATCTATTGATTTCGGCCCTTTTTTTAGATCCCTGGGATCCCCGACGTAATCTGGCCGAACACCTCATGGCTGGAAACCGAGAGCTCACCGATGAATGCCTGACCCTGCGCTCACTTTTTCGGGATATGGCAGCGCATCCTATGGAACCTGGTCAGGAACAGGTCGACCGGATTTTGTCGGCCCTACATTTTTAATTGCAAAACAAAGTAGAGGTATATACCCTTTACTACTTCGATTCAGATTGCCGATCCTCTGAGTCGTGTGTGTTTTCAGACTTGGCGGTTGCTGAGATGAATCCCAATAGGGGCACATAAAGGGCTAACATTACGGCTCCTCTTTGTCTTAGCAAAGTGCTTTCCGTACCGGAGCAAAGCAGAAAGAAAATCACAAACCAAAGTACCCGCCTGTTTCCTGATGATATGTACGGGTAGGAAAGTGCTAGGATCGACAAGATCAAAAGCACAGAACCGACCCAGCCCAAATCGAGTGCTGTTTGCAGATACTGATTGTGGGCATTGAATTTATATAAAAGGCCTACTTTAAATCCCAATCGTTCATAGGATTCCATAAGGGCGTTATGCCCCAATCCAGGTCCGTGTCCCAATACGGGGTGATTTCCTATGGCATGTATTGCGCCCCCCCACTCTGCCAGACGTATGGTAATTCCTGAAAAATCGCTTAAGCTGTCGGCCCCGATTTGGTACTCATGGCGCGACAATTCCCGGATTCGGTTGTCGAGTGGCTTGGGCAAGAAACCAAGCGCAAATACGAGTATCAGAAACAAAATAAAAAGAGCTGCTGTGATGCTGCTTTTTCGATTCAACTTCAACCAAAACAGCCCGGCTAATGGCCAGGTCAAAAGCAATGCACCCATAATCATACGGGATGAGAGCATCATAAAAAATGTCAATAGGAAAACCTGACCTACAAAGAAACGCCATCCCGATAGCCAGGCGGGACGAGGAACGGTGGGGGCAACCATGATAACCACGGCCACAATCATCGAAAGATAACCTGGGTGCATCAGGGGGTCCGATAGTCCGATGTAGAACAGGGGATGGTCTGAAAAGCCCTCAATGGGGGTGTCGCGAAGTGACCATTCAATGACACCCTGCAGGCTCAGGGCTAAAGCGGTCAGCAGTACGAGCATCCACAATACGTGTACCAGCTTGTTAACGGCTCCGATCAGGTTTTGCGGAACCCAAAAGAGGAGTAGGGGGATCACCAACCATTGAAGGTGCATCACCAGGATGCGCCCCCCTTCTGCGCCCCATCCGGTGGCCGACCAACGCCAAAAATACCAAACAAAGTAGGGGATGACTAGTACATTTGACTTGGGAATCCGGGTTAGTATTTCGTTTAAGTTGCCTTGGTAGATGCGCCAAATGACACAGGCGATTAATAAATAGCCCACCATAAATTCGGGGAGCAATGGAAGGGCCATTAGGCATCCCAATAAGAAAAGACCCAATCGGTCTGGGGATTCCGTTGCCGGTACATCAACGACCGATGAAGTTTTCAAGCGTTCAAACGGTTTAGGTAGTCCCCTATCCGCTCGGTTACTTGTTCAGGTAAGAGCCCGAAATGCGATGCCAAGGCCTCAGCGGGGGCGGAGTGACCAAAACTGTCCACCCCTATATTTAGGCCGTCCATCCCCGTAAACCGCTGCCAACCCAATGTACTTCCCGCTTCGATCGAAACCCGTGCCCGCACCCCTGTTTGAAGGATCTGGTTTCGGTAGTGCTCATTCTGTTCATCAAACCAAAGCCAACACACAACGGACACCACCAAAGCACGAATATTTTTCATTTGACTCACCCGGTGTGCAGCTTCTCGTGCCACCCACAGCTCGGAACCGCTGGCATAGATCATCAGGTCGATAGGTCTGTTGGTCGCCCCGGAATCGGTATCGTAACAAACATAAGCACCACGCTCCACGTCAACCGGACCTTCCAATACAGGCACCGCTTGCCGAGTGAGTGCCAAAAGCATGGGCCTGTTTCCACCGCGGCCCCACACCCGCATACATGCGAGGGTTTCGCGTTCGTCAGCCGGCCGGCACACCTGCAGCTGAGGAATCAGGCGCAGACTCATCAGATGCTCTACAGATTGGTGGGTCGGACCATCTTCACCCAGAAAAATGCTATCGTGGGTGAAAACATGCAGGCTCGGGAGCCCCATGAGTGCGCTCATGCGGATTGCATTGCGTGAGTAGTCACTGAAGGTGAGAAAAGTGGCACCAAACGGCAAAAAACCACCATACAGGGCCATGCCGTTACCAATAGCAGTCATGGGAAATTCCCGAACGCCGAACGCAAGGTTTCGGCCACTTCGGTTCGATGCGCTGAATTCTTCTACCGCTCCAGCAAATGCCGCTGTGTTGTTTGATGGCTCCAAATCGGCCGATCCACCCATAATCGATTGCGATTGCCGGCCCATATATTCCAAAGCCTTACCGAATGTAACCCTCGTGGCTATCTGGGTGCCCGGGGGTGAGAGGGGCACATCCAATTCAATCGGCTTTTGTGAGAAATACTGATCGTAAACCTCCCGAAATACATCGTTTTCCTGTTTTTTGATGGCAATCGCGTGATTCCATTCTTCCGCTGTGGCATTGAATGAATTCAGATGGGCCTGAAAATAATCCACGATTTTCGATGGGATCTGGAAAAATTCATCTGGATCGAGGCCAAGCCGGGATTTGGTGGCGGATATCTCGTCGACCTTCAATGGTTCCCCGTGGGTCTTGTGGCTGCCCTCCATAGTGGCTGCGCCTTTGGCCATGATGGTCTGCCCGATGATGAGAAGGGGCTTGCCTGCGCTGAGGTTGCATGCGAAATCGAGCGCCTGGCGGATAGCCTTGTGATCATGCCCGTCGATTTCCATGACCTCCCATTGCATGGCGCGAAACAGCGCAGGAAAATCGACCGAACTCACACGTCCTGTATGTCCCGAAATCTGCTGGTCGTTTTTGTCGTAGTAGACCACCAGAGTGTGCAGTGCCCAATGGCCGGCTAATTGACAAGCCCCCAGGGCTACGTCTTCCTGTAGGTCGCCGTCGCCCACCAAACAAAATACCCGGTTGCTTCCAAATTCGCTTCCCAATACTGACTCCTGTTGCTGCTGCGCAACCGCCATACCCACCGCCATTGCGATTCCTTGTCCGAGTGGCCCTGTTGTGGCTTCCACCCCAGGTGTGAGGTGTACTTCGGGGTGACCAGGGGTGCGGCTTCCGAATTGCCGGAATGCTTTCAACTCCTCCAATGGAAGCAACCCCATCAGGTGCAACAAGCTGTACAACAACATTGATTCGTGACCGGCTGATAAGACAAACCGATCCCGATTGTGCCATTTGGGATGTTTTGGGGCAAATCTCAGGTACTTACTGAAAAGGATTGCAGCAAAATCGGCTGATGAAAATGCGCCCCCGGGGTGACCCGAAGAGGCCTTTCGGGTTGCATCCATCACCAATCCCTTGATCACTGCCACCAACTGCTGATCCCGTGCTTCGTTAAAGAGTTGCTTCATCTAGCAAAAATAATGGCTCCGTGATTGGCGGGCGTCGTTTATTTTTGCACATTACTTTCGTAGTCTTGTTAAAACGACAATTGTTATGAATCGATTTTTTTTTATGCTTTGGGTTGCTTTATTAATCGATTCCCAGTCCCGATCCATACAAGCACAGATCACAATCGGAGGAACGCTGGTTGACACCTCCACAGTCATTTCTGGAATCGATATACCATGGACAATCATATGGGGACCCGACAACCATATCTGGATGACGGAGCGCTTCGGTCGGGTGAGTCGGGTGAACCCACAAACCGGACAACAGCAGGTTCTGCTGACGCTCTCCGATTGCCAGGCCTCTGGCGAATCCGGACTGCTCGGAATGGCCCTGCACCCCTCGTTCGCCGATACTCCATGGGTATATCTGGTGTATACCTATCTTACTGGCAGTTCCATCCGCGAACGACTGGTGCGCTACAACTATAATGAAACGGCCGGACAACTCACAACTCCTGAAATCCTGCTCAATGATATTCCCGGAAACACAACCCACAATGGAAGCCGACTGCTGTTTTTGCCGGACAGGAGCCTGCTGATGACCACTGGCGATGCACAGATTCAATCGGCTCCCCTCAGCACCCAACAACTGCCGGGAAAGGTGCTACGCATGCTCCCTGATGGAAGCGTACCTGCAGATAATCCGTTTCCGGGTAACCTCGTATATACCTTCGGGCATCGTAATGCACAGGGGATGTTTTTGCACCCCCTAAACGGCAAGGTTTATATTTCAGAACACGGCCCCACCACCGATGATGAGGTGAATGTTCTGGCCCCTGGGGGTAACTATGGCTGGCCAACGGTGGCAGGCTACTGCGATCAACCGACCGAAATTCAATACTGTGCGCAGAACAATGTGCGTGAACCGATTATAGCCTGGACGCCAACGATAGCACCCGCGGGAATGATGTGGTACAACCATAGCTCCTTACCTGTTTTTCGCAATAAAATTCTGCTCACTACCCTCAAGAATGCCCGGCTGTATGTTCTAAGTCTTCAGAATGACACGGGAGCAGTGGTGTCGGAGGTACAATACCTGACCAATTGGTATGGCCGCCTTCGGGATGTTTGCTCCGATCCGGCTGGCAACCTCTATCTGGCCACGAACGGAAATTCGTGGAGCAATACCCAGCCGTTCACGCACCGAATCGTAAAAATTGCCCCACGTAACACCACTTCCGTACCGACAGACCCTGATGCGACCCAAAAACTAAACATAAACCCTAATCCATTCACCAGCGAAACAAGGGTTGAGGTTCCGGCCGAGTGGATCGGTCGCACACTCGAGTGGATGGAGCCCACCGGCAGGATTGTAGCGACCCAATCTATCGAGCAAGAGATTTTCCATCCCAAGATGACGTCTATGGCCTCCGGTATTTATTTTGTGCGTGTAAATAACACGAGAAGCATTATTAAAATACAGATTAACAACCGATAACAGTTCTGTTGAAGTCTGTGCCTTTCGGATCAAACCCCGGATTTCATTTTCTCAGTATTCTCCGCCAACTCAAGGGCGTCGATCATTTCCTGTATGTCACCATTGAGGAAAGTGTCGAGTGAATAGAGGGTCATCCCAATGCGGTGGTCGGTAACCCGGCTCTGGGGATAGTTGTAGGTTCTGATTTTGGCCGAACGGTCGCCACTGCTCACCAAACTCAGTCGCTTGCTTTGGTCGGCTTTCTGTCTGTGGTTGAATTCCAGTTCGTAGAGCCTATTTCTTAACATTTCCATAGCCCGTTCGCGGTTGGCCAGCTGCGATCTCTCAACTTGGCAGGTCACCACGATTCCGGTGGGTTTATGGGTCAGCTGCACTTTCGTTTCCACCTTATTCACGTTTTGTCCGCCAGCACCCCCCGACCGGCTGGTTTGCAGTTCCACATCGGCGGGGTTCACCTCCACGTCGAAGGATGCCGCCTCTGGCATCACCATCACCGTTGCTGCTGAAGTATGGATGCGTCCCTGTGCCTCCGTATCCGGTACCCGTTGCACCCTGTGTACTCCCGATTCATATTTCAGGGTTCCATAGGCTTGTGATCCGAGCACTTTAAAAACGATCTCCTTGAATCCCCCAACTGTGCCCTCATTTATATCCAGTACCTGAATTTGCCAGCCCTGCTTTTCACAGAAGCGGGTGTACATACGCGCCAGATCGCCGGCAAATAGGGCCGCCTCATCGCCCCCCGTACCTGCCCTGATTTCCAATTGAGCGTTGCGGTCATCTTCCGGATCGCGCGGCACCAATAGTAGGCGCAGTTCTAATTCTTGTTGCGGAAGCCGCTCCTCTAGCTCGGCCAGTTCCTGACGCGCCAGTTCCTGAAACTCTGGGTCGCTTTCTTCGGCCAGAATCTTGCGGCTGTTGTCGATGTTCGACTGCAGGTTTTCGTAGGCCTCAAAGGCCTGAACCATTTTCTCCAGTTCGCGGTAGGTGCGGTTGAGTTCGGTGTAGCGCAACATATCCGCAAAGACCGCCGGATCTTGCAGCTGGAGACCAGTTTCGATAAAGCGTGCACGTATGGCAGGGTATTGATCGAGCATCGCGCAAAAATACTAGGTTCGGGATCTGATCGGTACGGAGCCCTACGATTGAGAATGGGGTGTGAAAAAGTAATATAGTTCCGTGTCGAATGAAAGGAGGATTCGGATGTGTTGAAAGGAAAGGGAACTGCAGACTTTACCAGAATTCAGCGTCCGCGTCCGAATCCCGCCAGGGTATGGTCAGGGAACCGCAACAATTCTAAACGCTTTCCGTCGAACTCTGCGTAGGTATGAAACTGCAGCCAATCGCCGAGATTCACATATAGGCTGTTTTCACCCACGGGAGTGTGGATGGGAAGGTGACGGTGTCCAAATACGAAGTAATCGTAGTACTCTTTTTCCAATTTCCGGAGGCAGTACTGGTACAGCCATTCGTCAGCCTTTTGGAACGACTCGTCGGACGGTGCCGCAACCCGACTCCGATAGCTCCAACTTCGAGCGAGGCTGTGGCCGAGGTCGGGGTGCAACCAGGAAAACAAGCGCTGATTGAGCGGAAGATGGAAGATTTTCTTGAGACTCTTGTAACCCTTGTCACCCGGACCCTTGCCGTCACCATGTGCGATATAAAATTTTTTTTCATTTTCACCCAATACGGGCGCCCATTCGCCATGGTGCACCTCCAGCCCGATCTCGTCGCAGAGGTAGCCGAAGGTCCACAAATCATGGTTTCCTTTAAAAAAATGAATGGGAATGCCCGAATCTGTCATTTTGGCCAGAGTTCCGAGCAAGCGCGTGTAATATTTCGGCACCACATGCCGGTATTCAAACCAAAAATCGAAAACATCACCCACCAGACAGATTGTTTCGGCACGCGGGGCAATCTCCTCCAGAAACCCAACAATCAGGCGTTCCCGGGCGCGACTTTCATTTGCGTTGGGGATTCCGAGGTGGAAATCACTCAAAAAGAAAACAGAACCCCCGCTCATGGACGCGCTATAACTCGATCAGGCAAACAAACAACTCGCGGTTTCGATATTCACCGGATGGGCTCGAAGATGCCGCTTGGGTTGGTGACAGAGTCTCACCAATCCCGTTTGGGTCACCTAATTTGAGTAAAACACCTATGGCAGGCATCTTTGCCCCATGCGTTTCCACCCAAAGCTGCAAAGCCTGACCGAGGCGGGTGGTGAGTTGATGCGTGAAGCCTACCACCACTAGGGTAGCCGCACCAGCATAATCAGCCAACGGGTTGGGTCCACCTGGCGCCACCAAAACCGCTCCCTCTTCGGCTATGAGAAATTCCGACGACAATAATCGAAAGTGGGGTTGAATAGGGGTAAAAACAGGCTGGGAAAAGCCAATCCCCAAGCCATCCAGCAGGCGGCACAACGACTCCTCATAACAAACCAATGGCCATTCGGGATGTAGGGCCGTGAGTTCGATCAAGGTGTCGCGTAACTCCATAGTGTCACCGCAATAGGCGAACTGGCCACCCGATTGCACTACCTTACGGGCAAATACAACGGCTGTATCTTCCTGCTCGGAATGGGAAGTCCCCTGTTCGGCGGGCCCTCGCAGGCTTGAGGCCGAAACGCGGTGAATCAGCCCCTTCCGGATGTGTTTCAAAACCCGCTCGCGGGCCGTAACCTCACGTAAGCCGGTCATTTTTACAAGGTTGATGGGGGATTAGGGTCCGCGGTGACCGACTCGGTATTATCTCGTCCCCCTATGCCTGAAGTTGATATTCTGGACTCCTCAACAGATTGTTGATCGCCAGAGGGTAAATCGGCGTGCTGATTCACAGCGGATGACTCCTTCTGTGGATCGGTATTTACCTCCGCAGCAGGTGCAGAAGCAGTTTCCGTCACAGGGAAACTCGCCACCTGAGGGATTTCCTCCGACAAATGGGTGTCTGGGGTCGGACGAGGGCCAACCAGGCGAATCAGGTCGGCCTGGTAGATGACCTCATGCACGAGTAATTCCTGAGCGATTTTCTCCAATTCTTCGCGTCTCTCCACAATCAAATCGCGCGTTTTGTCATGTGCTTTTTCAATCAACAGGCGCACCTCCTCATCAATCATACGAGCGGTATCCTCCGAATAAGGCTTTCTAAACTGGTATTCGCCGGTGGGATCGTGAAAACTCACCGGGCCAACCTTGGGGTTCATGCCGTAGAGGGTCACCATTCCATAGGCCATACGGGTAACCCGTTCCAGATCATTCTGTGCACCGGTTGATATACGGCCAAAAATTACCTCTTCGGCCACCCGCCCCCCCAGCGTCATGCACATAGAGTCGAGCAGTTGTTCGGTGGTATACAGGTATTGCTCTTTAGGAAGGTATTGCGCGTAGCCCAGAGCCGCGATGCCGCGGGGCACAATCGATACCTTCACCAAAGGATCGGTGCTGTCGAGGAACCATCCGACAACAGCGTGACCGGCCTCATGGTAGGCCACGATTCGTTTTTCTTCCGGGGAAATGATCTTATTCTTTTTTTCGAGTCCACCAATCACCCGATCCACCGCCTCCTGGAAATCGCTGAGTTCTACCTGCTTTTTTGATTTTCGGGCGGCGATGAGAGCGGCTTCGTTACAAACATTGGCGATTTCGGCGCCGGCAAAACCTGGTGTTTGTCCAGCCAAAACCCGTGCATCAACATCGGTTGCCAATTTGAGGGGCTTCAGATGAACATTGAAGATCTCCTCCCGGCCCTTAATGTCGGGGCGGTCAATGGTGATCTGGCGATCAAACCGACCTGGGCGAAGCAGAGCAGCGTCCAATACATCCGGCCGGTTCGTGGCGGCCATCATGATGATCCCGATTTCCGATGAGAAGCCGTCCATTTCCACCAGGAGTTGGTTGAGCGTACTTTCCCGCTCGTCGTTGCCCCCCATGATCTGGTTTTTGCCTCGGGAACGGCCAACCGCATCGATTTCATCGATGAAAATAATGCAAGGAGCCTTTTCACGCGCCTGCTTGAATAAGTCACGCACGCGGCTGGCACCCACACCCACGAACATCTCTACAAAATCGGAGCCACTCAGGGTAAAGAATGGCACTTGGGCCTCACCAGCCACAGCCTTGGCTAAAAGGGTTTTGCCCGTGCCGGGAGGGCCCACCAGAAGCACACCTTTGGGAATTTTTCCGCCGAGACTTGTGTATTTTTTTGGGCTTTTCAAAAAATCGACCACTTCCATGACCTCCAGCTTGGCTTCATCAAGGCCTGCCACATCGTTGAAGGTGGTGTTCTCCCGGGCATTTTTATCGAACAGCGTGGCGCGTGACTTCCCGATATTAAATAGTTGTCCACCCGCCCCCCCGGCTCCACCCGCAAATCGGCGCATCAGCAGCATCATAAAACCGAGCAACAGCAACATGGGAAGTAAAAAGACAAGAATGTCGGAAAACCAACTGTGCCGACTTTCCCAACGGATCTCCATTTTTTTGTCATCTGGCAGATTTTTCTGGCATTGATCCAACCGCGATTCCATCACTTCCGCCGATGCTTCGGTAATCTCCAATGTGGCATATCTCGTACTGAGAGGCGCTTTTTTTACTCCCTTATAACGCTCTTTTTTGAGACTTTCGGTGCGAAGGGTAACCTCAAGAACGATAATTTCTTTTTGATGGAATGCCGTCAATTTTTTCACATCCCCTTCGCGGAGGGCGGTTTCTAGGGCACTCCATTGAAAGGGTTGGGAATCTGAGGAATTGCCCATAATCTGCATACCCACAAAAAGCAAAGCGACGATGCCATAAATCCAGTAGAAATTGAATTTGGGCTGCTTATCTGTGGCGGTTTTGGTTTCCTTTTTATTGTTCTTATTCGTTGGGGCCATACAGGGCGGATTGGTTCAGATGGGTTTAATTATTGGCAAACGTTTGCCGATAAAAATTAGTTTGAATGTGTCGCTACAATCATCAGGCATGTTCGGTGCGTACAGCGTCGTTCCACAGGTCTTCTAGATCGTAAAAGCGGCGGCATTCCAATTGAAACACATGAACCACTACTTCTCCAAAATCAATCAGTATCCATTGTCCGTGTTCCTTCCCCTCAACGCCTAATGGACGAACCTGTAGGATCTCCCAGACCCGTTCGGCCACAGAATCGGCTATGGCCCGCACCTGTACGCCCGATTCAGCTTCCGCGATGAGAAAAATGTCGGCCGGCCGGTCAGTTATGTTACGTAAATCGAGTTGCATGACTCCGCGTCCCTTTTTTTCCAGGATTCCTTCCAACACCACGCTGGCCAAAGCGGATTCCTGCAGCTGTTTTTTACCCACTATTTTGTTTAATTTTGTGCAAAAATAGGTGATTATCCCCCACATAGGCGATACCCCATGGCCGCCCCATCCCGGCCAACCTGTATTTCTCGCTCAAATCGATTCCACCAACCAGGAGGCGATCCGGCGGGCTGCTCTGGAAACGACAAACAGCCTGCTTCTGGTTGCGGAGCAGCAAACCGCAGGAAGGGGACAAAGGGGACAAGCCTGGGAAAGTGATGGGGGCTTGAACCTCCTCTGCACCTGGCTCATTGGGGGAGGAGGCCTTCCCTCCTCATCGGCCTTTCTCCTGAATATGGCCGTGGCCTGCGCTTTGTGCGACACGGGCGCGCACTGGCTGGGAAATCAATCGAAAATAAAATGGCCCAATGACCTCTGGTACCTGCCCGGATCTAATAATTTTGATGCAGGAGAGATTAATCCAACTGTAACATCCCCCTTAATAGAAGACAAAAAGGTATCAGATCTTGGTCGGAAATGGGGGGGGATTCTCATAGAAAACCAGATCTCCGGGGTGGTATTTCGACACTCCGCAATAGGATTCGGGCTCAACATCAACCAAACCCGTTTCGGTCAACATTTGCCGCTGGCCGCATCGCTGAAGTCCATAACAGGGAAGGAAGTGAATCGGGACGAAGTGTTGCATTTAGCCATCAATCAAATGCGAACCTGGTTGGAAAAAATCAAGAGGGATGAGCACATCGTTATATCGGATGGGTACTTAAACCGGTTGTGGGGTTGTCATGAATTTTGTGATTTTTCCCTGAACGGCAATAGATTCAGTGCCCGAATCGAGGGAGTTGACCCCCAAACCGGTGAATTGATAATTTTCGATGGACGTCAAATCCTGCGTGGTGTACATCCTGAATTGCGTCAGTGTGTCCCCTGTACAGAATCAGAGACCGAAGATTCTGAAATTTTATCTGCGAAGTGCTCTCAAAACGTCTGAACACATGTCATTTTCATGCACACCCATCTTTCGCAGTTGGCCGACCGACCGGGAGACCCAAACCGCCGGGCATCTGCGACAGGACCGCTACCATACCCTTGCAATCGATGCGGGCAACACCCGGATCAAGGCAGGATGGTTCGCTGAAGACCAAATGATCGAGGTCTGGCAGATTGCTTCCACTGATTTCGGGGCGGCGATGCTTCCCATTTCCACCAATCGCGCTGTGGTATGCTCTGTGGGTTACCCCGAATCCGACTTACAAGAGTGGCTGATCCAACGGGGTGTGGCGGGGGTACGCATCATTCAGTCAGGCGATCCGCTGCCCTTCCCATCCGACTACAAGACCCCGGAAACCTTGGGTAGCGACCGTAAAATGATGGTGCATGCGGCCAATGTCTTATACCCCGGAATCCCCAGACTTGTCGTGTCCATGGGCACCTGCATCACCTACGATTGGATAAATTCTGATAATCGACACCTTGGTGGCTACATCACCCCCGGGTTGCCCATGCGCTGGGAGGCAATGCACACGAAGACGGAAAGATTGCCACTTGTGCGTCCACCCGATATACAATCCGGCGGATCGACTCCCGGAACGGACACCCTTTCGGCCCTTCAATGGGGGGTTTTGCGATCCGTTCGCCATGAAATCAGGGGCTTATGGACCGATTTCCAACACCACCAAAGGGATTCCAAATCGAGTCAACTCATTATTACCGGGGGAGATGCACATTTTTTTGAAATAATCCCGGAAGAGAGGATATTTGCCGCGCCTCATTTGGCGTTAATCGGGTTACATGCAATGCTGTAGTTTTACTAAAAGTATTTTTGGGGGAGGCGCGCTCTTCGTCCTGTTATTTGTTGGTTTTACTCCTTTTCATGCCCATTCACAGGCACTCAACCTGGGGTCGCCCTATTCCCTTTATGGACCCGGCGATGTGCAGCTACCCACACTGGCCCAGCACAAGGCGGTAGGCTCGGCCCTAACAGGGTGGTTCGATTCAACCTCACTGAATGTCTGCAATCCGGCCGGACTATCTGGTGTGCGCCTCACGAGTCTCGAAATGGGCAGCATCGGCTACTTCGCCCGACTCAGTGATGGGCAGCGGGAACTGGATCGCTCCAATATCAATTTTTCCTATTTGCTCGTAGGATTCCCTATTTCGCGCCGGTGGTCGACCGCTTTTGGATTCATGCCGTATTCGTTTGTGAACTACCATGTCGTACAGCAGGTCGACTCCGGATTTGCCCAATGGCGCGAAGAATTTAAAGGAAAGGGAGGCTATAATCAGGTTTTGTGGGTTCACGGGGTGTCGCTGGGCAAGAATTGGCATGCTGGCCTCACTACCCGATGGGTTTTCGGTAGTAAGGGACAAGAACGACTGCAGGTGTATCCCTTTCAGGATAGTTTGTTCCGCTACAACCTGCGCATTACCGAGCAAGCACGGGTTTCGGATATGCAGTTTACGGTTGGACTTCAGTACAGACGGGTATTTGATGCGACAACCCCCACATCCGGAGCAGGTCGCACCGGGTCGGGGCGTGACCAAACAACGGGCTTTCGGTTCATCAACGCAGGCGTTTCGGTTGACCTGCCTGCATCATTTGGCGTTCGACAGACCGTGGTGGCGGATCGGTTCACCTATCAAGGCAATAACCTGATTGTACGAGATACGCTTCAAAATAACAGCCGTGATGGTGTGGCCATGCAGATCCCGATCGGCTGGTCGGCCGGTGTACATTGGGGCATCAACCGCAAATGGCAGTGGATGGGCGATGGTGGACAAACGTTATGGAGCAATTTCCAGTATTCTGGTGCTCTGGATTCTCTCAACAATTCATGGTTCGTGCGTTCGGGGTTTCAATTTACTCCGGCGTGGGACCGCTACAAGGGCGACAGCCGCCTGAAGTCGATTCGCTACCGAATGGGCATGCGTTTTCAAAAAGGCCCAGTTGCCATAATGGGTGAGTCGATCGATGAATTGGGTTTGAGTTTAGGTATGGGAATCCCCGTTCGGAGGATTTTGTCGCAACCCATGTTGCATACTACTTTGGAAGTGGCCCGCAGGGGCACACTCAACCAGAGTTTGGTCAGGGAACAGATGATTCGGCTCAGTCTGGGGCTCACACTCAACGACACCTGGTTTATTAAGCGCAGATACGATTGAATTTGGCTGAAAAATCGGATATTTGCCGCCTTTCCGTCAAAAGAAATTTTATTGGCGGGAGATTTGCTTCAAACAAGATTTAATCACTCCACTTACGTTTTTACGTCCCACTTTTATCAACAGAATCAATATCCCATCATGAAAACGTTCCATTCATTCCTGCTGTTTCTTCTGATCACCCTAGGTTTTTCACAGGTTTGGGCCCAAAGCAATCCCTGTGTCAATAAATTCGGGACCGATAGCGTCAGCACCATCAAAAACATCTCGGTGTACCGTGAGTTTTTCAAGCAAAAAAATTATGCATCAGCCCTCGAGTCGTGGTTGTATGTGTTCGATCAGGCGCCCTGCGCTCGGGAACAAACGCACATCGATGGGGTGATCATGTATAAAGCGTTTCTGGCGGAGAACCCTTCAGCCGGGCGCAAAGAGCAGTTGATTGACACGATTCTAAAGATTTATGATACGCGCATTCTTTCGTTCCCCAAATCCGCTGCATCAACCACAGCCAGAAAGGGTGTGGATCTGCTCGCCCTTCGTCCCGAGCCCAATGCGGAGGTCATGAACACCTTTAAAAAGGTTTTGGATTTGGGCGGGAACAGTGTAGAGTCTTTTGTTCTAACTAATTATTTTAAAACCGTATTGAAGGAGGTTGCGTCTGGTAGGTTTGATAAATCGCTTGCGGTGGATGTCTACAACCAGCTCAACCAAATTGCCGATTTCAACATCGCCAATTCAAAGGATAGTACGGGTAAGGAGGCCGAGAAATTTGCACAGGCCAAGCTGGTACTCGATGCCGATCTGGCCGGTAACCTGGTTAAGGATTGTCAGGATATCATCCGAAATTTTGGCGCCCGTTACGAGGCAAACCCGGGCGATAAGCAGTTGCGTGATTTGGTGTACGGGATGTTGATAGGCAAAGGCTGTACGCAGGAGCCGATTTTTATCAAAGTAGCCGAGAGCCGATTGGAGGACACGGGAGAAGAGCGGTTGGCATTGCTGCTGGCTCGAATGTACAAGCAGAAGGAGCAAATGGAAAAAGCCATAGGCTTCTACCAGAAAGCCGTTGCCGCTGCTCAAAACGACTCTGCCAAATCCCAGTACTGCTACGAAATGGCCGCGATCTACAGCGACCAGGAACAGCATTCGAAGGCTCGTCAGATGGCGCAGGAAGCAATCAAATACAGAGCGGATTGGGGCAAACCATACATTTTTATTGGTGATTTGTATGCTTCGAGTGCAGGTCGGTGCGGCGAGGGAATTGCCTCCCAATCGGTGTATTGGGCAGCAGTTGATAAGTACAAAAAAGCCCGTGAAATCGATCCTTCGTGCACTGAAGAGGCCACCCAGAGGATCAATAAGTACACCAACTATTTTCCAGATATGGAGGCCTTGTTCTTTCAGAGCATAACCCCTGGAAGCGTTTATTCGGTGGGTTGCTGGATCAACGAGGGCACGTCAGTACGGGCCCGGAATTAATCGAGGGGTGTTGGAAGGTAGTGTTCGTGTTCGGTGTATAACCGGAGTTTGGATCGGATTACTTTCGATTCCGGGCTTATCCTGCGATAAATCCGCACGGAACGCTCCCAAGCCCCCAGAAGTGGGCGTGGAAATTGCCCGCGATGTGGAGTTGATATTTTCGGATTCGGGCCGGGTTCAGGTCGTGCTTCAGGCACCCCTGGTGGTGCGTCGGCAGGGTAATGATCCGGTTGTGGAGATGACCCATGGGGTGAGGGCCTCATTTTATGATCACCGTGGCCGGGTGAATAGTTACCTCACCGCCCGAGAGGCCTACCGCTATCCTCGCAAGCGATTGATGCAGGCCAGAGGTAATGTGGTGGTTACGAACAGCGAGGGGGATACTCTATTTACGGAGCGATTGCAATGGGAGGAGCAAAAGGGACGAATCAGCAGCGATGCCTATGTGCGGATTGTGCGCCCCGATGAGGTTCTGTTTGGGGATGGATTGGAATCCGACGATCGGTTTGAAAATTATCGTATTCTGAATACACGGGGTACATTTAAGGTGCAGCCATAACCGAAATTTGAGCGCATTATCGAGTGGTTGCGTATGTTTGCAAGAATGGACGGGTTGATTATTGTTTTGGCATTGGCGTTCTCTGCCTTTTTCTCGGGCATGGAGATTGCATACTTCACTGCTAACCGGTTTCGCATTGAGTTGAAGAGCAAGCAGGGCCAGATGGGAGGCCGGATCATGTCGGCTTTTGTGCACCGGCCCGCTGAGTTTCTTGGGCTCATTTTGGTGGGCAATAATTTTGCGTTGGTGGTCTACGGTTCGGTGATGTCGACCCTGCTTCAGGAGCCGGTTCGTTTATGGTTGGGGCCCTCCTATGCTACAGCGTCGCTGGAATTGCTGACTCAGAGCGTACTATCGACGCTGGTGGTCCTTGTTTTGGGCGAATTTTTGCCCAAAAGTTTGTTCACCATGGCCGCTGACCGCCTGTTGCTGTCCCTTGCGGTACCCATTCAGGTGTGCTACTATCTGTTTTATCCCCTCGTGAAAGGGGTAGTTTGGATTAGCCAAACGTTGCTGGGCCTGTTCGGGTTGAGTAAGGATGACGGGCGACTGATCTTTGGAAAGCAGGATTTGGATTATCTGTTACAGGATAAATCGGGCGATACCGAGGGTGCCTACTGGGAGAACCCATCGGAATTGGAGTATTTGCAGAACGCGTTGTCGTTTACCGAAGTGAAGGTGCGTTCGTGTATGGTGCCCCGCACGGAGCTGGTGGCGGTAGCGGTTACGGAATCACCTGATCGATTGCGAAAGTTATTTGCCGAATCGGAGCACTCGAAGATTTTGGTGTATGAGGGAACGATCGACCACATTACGGGCTATATTCATTTTCAGTCGATGTTGGATGCCGTGCCCGATATTGCTTCCGTAACCCTGCCCATTCCCATCGTTCCCGAAAGTAAGCCAGCCATGGAGTTGCTACGCGATTTCAACATACACCGCAAAAGTATCGCCCTGGTCGTTGATGAATTTGGCGTAACCAGCGGAATTGTGACAGTGGAAGATTTGATTGAGGAGATTTTTGGGGAAATAGAAGACGAACACGATTCGGAAGATCTCGTGGAGCAGGTAATTTCCGATGAGGAATACCTGTTTTCGGCTCGACTAGAAGTGGATTACCTGAATGAACAGTACGGATTGAATCTGCCTTTGGGTGACTACAC
>Ga0194131_10000191_pt1 | contig 97735 bp, 87 predicted proteins | sample TA2KigO120mmetaG_FD_148631 | JGI IMG/M metagenome (GOLD analysis project Ga0194131, IMG submission 148631) | Freshwater microbial communities from Lake Tanganyika, Tanzania - TA2015053 Kigoma Offshore 120m | ecosystem: Environmental > Aquatic > Freshwater > Lake | place: Tanzania: Lake... | reverse complement strand
GGCCACTGCGCCGCTTCGGCACAATGGAGGCATGCGTATTGACTCAATCTGCCGAACCGCCGTATACGTGACCCGTTCGTACGGTGGTGTGGGAGGGGGGAGCCGTGAGGCTTCTCCCTATCCCGATTGATGTTGCTGTCGCGTCCCACGCCGAATTCGATGAACGCGCCGGCCGTGGTGCGGAAGGCGGCCTCGCGCGCGCGGATCGCGTCGAGGTAGCGCTCGATGTTCGCGACCACGGCGGCGGGCGGTTTCGTCCGCAACACGTCGTTGAATTCCTCGCGCGCGCGCAGGTAGTCGCCCATGAGGAAATAGCCGCGCCCGAGCTCGAGCTTCGCTTGCAGGTTGCCGGGGAAATGGATGATGTAGCGCTCGAGCGCGAGCACGCCTTCGCCCGCGTGGCCGCTGTCGATCGCGGCGATGCCGAAGAAGAAATCGAACGCGGGGTTGCCGAGCTGCTCGGGGTGCTTCTTGCCCAGCTCGTAGGCGGCGCGGGGGTTGCCTTTTTCGACCAGCGCTTTGATATCATCCGCGGGCGCGGCAAACACGGTGCCGGCGAGCATCAGGCCCCACAGACCGCCCGCGATATCCTTGGGCAGACGCAATTTATTTTTCCTGTTTCGGGCTCTACCGTACTGCTGAACTGTAAATCTACAGCAATTTGCGACCGTTTGGTGCCGGAAGGCCGCATACGGCATAAGTCTATGACAGAGCAAAATATTCCTCTTGGGCTGCCCGCCATCGGGTAGCGATGGCGTTACGCATCCGCGGAAAGGCAGTATTTTGTCCGAAGACAGCAAGCGTGCGAGGGCCCAGCCCGGACCGACCCAGAAGCTCCAGAAGGTCCTGGCCCAGGCGGGGCTCGGATCGCGTCGCGAAATGGAGGCGCTCATACAGGCGGGCCAGGTGACCGTGAATGGGGCGCCCGCGCGCATCGGAGCGCGCGTCGGGCCCACGGACGTGGTGCGGGTCGGCTCGCGGGTGGTGCGGGCACGCGCGCGGGAGCCGCTGCCCCGGGTGCTTCTGTATCACAAGCCGGAAGGCGAAATCGTGAGCCGGAACGATCCCGCGGGTCGGCCGAGCGTGTTCGGCCGGCTGCCTCAGCTGCGGGGGAGCAATTGGCTCCCGGTGGGACGCCTCGACTTCAATACCTGCGGATTGCTGATCTTCACGACCTCGGGCGAGATGGCGAATCGCATGATGCATCCGCGCTACGAGCTCGAGCGTGAATACGCGGTGCGCGTGCGCGGGCGGCTCGGCGAGCAGCAATTGCAGCACCTGCGCAGGGGAATCCGGCTCGACGACGGCATGGCGCGCTGCGAGACCGTCGAGTTCCAGGGCGGAGAGGGCGCCAACCGGTGGTACCGTATCGTCGTGCGCGAGGGGCGCAAGCGCATGGTGCGGCGCATGTTCGCCGAGCTGGGCCTCACCGTGAGCCGTTTGATGCGAGTGCGTTTCGGCAGCGTGAGCCTGCCGCCGCGCCTCAAGCGCGGGCAGCACGTCGAACTCCCCCCGCGGGAGATCAGGCAGCTGCTGGCATCACTGGGGCTGAACGCCGAGCATAGCCCAATTCCCGAACCACGAAGGACACAAAGGACACCAGGCATCCGCCGCAGATAGACGCCGGTCAAAATCGAGCAAGGCGTGAGCGGTAAGCAGTGCGCGGAAGAAACCTGAAATTGACATTCTCCTCACCGCTTACCCCTTACCGCTTACCGGCTTTTTTATCTGCGTCCATCTGCGTCCGTCGCGTCCGTTGCGTTTGAAGATCCCCTCTTTTCAGCTGCTCGCGCTCGAGCAGGAACACGGTCTCCCCGCCTGCGGTATCGGGCCAGTAGAAGGGCAGGCGCGGGAAAGCACGCTCGACGCGCTGGCGCCCGCCGCCTACTTCGACGACCAGCAGTCCCCCGGGATTGAGATGCCCGCGCGCTTCGCGCAGGATCGTACTTACGGCATCGAGACCGCTCGCGCCGCCCGCGAGCGCGAGCGCCGGTTCATGGCCGTATTCACGCGGCAATCTGCGCATCGCGGCGGACGTGACGTACGGCGGATTGGAAACGATGAGGTCGTAGCGCCGTTTACCGAGAGCGCGGAACAGGTTGGAAGCAGAGAGCTTCACGCGATTTCCCAGCCCGTAGGCATCGATGTTGCGCCGGGCCACCGCGAGCGCATTGCGGGAGACATCCGTGGCGTCGACACGGGAATGAGGGAAAAATGCTGCGATCAGCACCGCGAGGCAGCCCGATCCGGTGCAAAGGTCGAGCGCCGAGCGGATCGCCCCCGGTTCGCACACCCACGGGGCGAGGCCTCCGCGCAAAAGCTCCGCGATGTGCGAGCGCGGGACGATCACGCGCTCATCCACGTAGAAGCGAAACTCGCCGAGCCACGCCTCGCGCGTGAGAAAGGCCGCGGGCTTGCGTTCACGGATGCGCCGCGCGTAGAGATCGAGCACCCGGGCGATCTGGCCGGCAGAGAGCCGGGCATTGCGTGCGGCATCGTACGCGCCCGGCGCAAGGCCCAGCGCGTGGAGGGCGAGATAGACCGCCTCGTCGCGGGCACTGCCCATGCCGTGGCCGTAAGCCAGCCGGGCCGCTCGAAAACGGCGAGTCCCGTAGGCGACTACGGTGCGCAGCGTCTGCGGACCCCGGACGCGCAAAGCGCGCTCCGCCAGGAATTCAGTGTTGTCTATCCGAGGGAGTCGAGATTGAGCTTGATGCTCGACAGATCGTCGGAAGGCTGCGTGGGCTTCGCTGCGCCCGGCTGCGCTGCCGGCGTGCGCGAGCCGGAAGTCTTCGGCGCATTGTTGATCAACCAGTGCAGGTTAGTGGGGGAATCCGCGTTGGCCATCGCCTCGTCGAGCGTCAGCGTCTCATTGCTGTAAAGATCGAATAACGCCTGCTCGAAGCTCTGCGATCCCGGAGCAAGGCTCTGCTCCATGGCTTCCTTGATCTGCTCGATCTCGCCCGCCCGGATGAGCTCGGAGACATGCTTGGTGTTGAGCAGCACCTCGACCGCCGGTACGCGCTTGCCATCCTTGTTGCGCACCAGCCGCTGCGATATCACCGCGCGGAGCGCGTTGGAGAGGTCCGCCAGGAACGCGTCGCGCGTCTCGCGCGGGAAGAAGCCGATGACGCGGCTGAGCGCATTGTAACTGTTGTTCGCGTGCAACGTGGACAGGCACAGGTGGCCGGTCTGCGAGAATAACAGCACGGTCTGCAGCGTCTCGCGGTCGCGGATCTCCCCGATCATCAGCAGATCGGGCGCCTCGCGCATGGCACTGATCAGGCCGTGCTCGTAGGAGCGGGTGTCCATGCCCACCTCGCGCTGGTTCACGATGGACTTCTTGTGCTTGAAGAGGAACTCGATCGGGTCCTCGAGGGTGAGAATGTGCCCGGTCTGGACGGTGTTTCGATAGTCGATCATCGCCGCCATCGTGGTCGACTTGCCCGATCCGGTCGCCCCGACGACGAGGATCAGCCCGAGCTTCTGCATGATGAGTTCCTTGAGTATCGGGGGAAGCATCAAACTGTCGATCGGCGGCACCTCCGGCTTCACGTAGCGGATCACCATCGCAACGGTGTTGCGCTGGCGGAAAATGTTGATCCGGAAGTTGCCTTGCGCGACGCGGTCGCGGTGGGCGAAATTCATTTCGCTCGTGCTCTCGAATTCCTTGACTTGCACCTCACTCATCAGCTCGAAGCAGATCTTCTTCACCTGCTCCGGATCGAGCACCTGGTTGTTGATCGGCATGAGCACGCCGTTGATCTTGATCTGGATGGGCGCGCCGGCCGTGAAGAACAGGTCCGAAGCCTGCTTGTCGGCCATCAGCTTGAAGAGGGGCGTCACGAACATGGAAGCTTATTCCCCGGGGGACGATTCCAGGCTGGATCGCAAGTATTGTGCCAATTTTGGGTGGCGATGGAAAGCAAGAAACGCTCGACCCCCCGGCGCGGAGGCCGGTCAGTCGCTGCGCAGCAGCTCGTTGATGCTGGTCTTCGCACGCGTTTTCGCGTCCACCTGCTTGACGATGACCGCGCAGTAGAGGCTGCATTTGCCATCCGCCCCGGGCAGGCTGCCCGGCACCACCACCGAGCCCGCCGGGACCCGTCCGTACAGGATTTCCCCGGTCTTGCGCTGGTAGATGCGGGTACTCGCTCCGATGAAGACCCCCATGGATATCACGGACCCTTCCTCGACCACCACGCCTTCCACGATCTCCGATCGCGCACCGATGAAGCAGTGGTCCTCGATGATCGTGGGATTGGCCTGCACCGGCTCCAGCACGCCGCCGATGCCAACGCCGCCGGAAAGATGCACGTTCTTGCCGATCTGCGCGCACGAACCGACCGTCGCCCATGTGTCCACCATGGTCCCCTCGTCCACGTAAGCACCGATGTTGACGAAGCTGGGCATCAGGACCACGTTCTTCGCGATATACGCCCCTTTGCGCGCCACGGCCGGCGGCACGACGCGAAAGCCCGCGTCGGCGAAGGCCTGCGGCGTGTAATCGGAGAACTTCACGGGAACCTTGTCATAGTACTGGGTGTGGCCGCCTTTCAGGACGACGTTGTCCTGCAGCCGGAAGGACAGCAGCACCGCCATCTTCGCCCACTGGTGCGTGACCCAGGCGGTGCCGATTTTCTCGGCGACGCGCAGCCTGCCTTGATCGAGCAGCTCTATGGTATCCGCGACCGCGCGCTTGATTTCCGGCGAAGCACTCGCCGCGCTGATCGCCGCGCGCTGCTCCCAGGCATTTTCAATCGTCTTTTGCAGTTCTTTCATGCGGAGCGCTCTTTCCTGATGTTAAAGCGATTCGACAAACGCGCGGATGCGCCGCGCGGCCTCGACGCATTCGTCGAGCGACGCGACGAGCGCGATGCGCACGCGGTCCTGGCCAGGATTGACACCACGCGCCGCCCGCGCGAGGTAGCTTCCAGGCAGCACGGATACGCCCTGCCCGCGGTAGAGGCCGCGCACGAACTCCGGATCCGGAACCGGAGTTCGCGGCCAGAGATAAAACGCCGCGTCCGGCATTGTGACATCGAGCACCGGCCCGAGGATTTCGAGCGCCGCTGCGAACTTCTCGCGGTAGAGGCGGCGGTTTTCGACGACGTGCGCCTCGTCTTTCCATGCCGCGATGCTCGCGGCGTGCAGGGGCGGGCTCATCGCGCAACCGTGATAGGTCCGATACAGCAGAAACTTCCTGAGGATCCCGGCATCCCCGGCAACGAAGCCCGAGCGCATGCCCGGTACATTGGAGCGTTTCGACAGGCTGGAAAACATCACGAGCCGCGGGTAACTGCTGCGCCCCAGCTGCCGCGCGGCCTGCAGCGCGCCCAGCGGCGGGCGCTCCTCGTCGAAGTAGATCTCGGAGTAGCACTCGTCCGAGGCGATGACGAAGCCGTAGCGGTCGGAAAGCGCGAACAGGCGCTCCCATTCCGCGAGCGGCATCGTGCGGCCGGTGGGGTTGCCGGGCGTACACACGTACACGAGCTGTGTGCGGCGCCAGACCTCGTCCGGCAGTTCTTCGAAGTCGAGCGCGTAGTCTTTCTCCGGCAGCGTGTTGAGGTAGTGGGGCGTCGCGTGCGCAAGCAGCGCGGCGCCTTCGTAAATCTGGTAGAACGGGTTGGGACACACCACCACCGGGCCGGGGCGGGAGGCGTCGATCACCGCTTGCGCGAACGCGAACAGCGCCTCGCGGCTGCCGTTGACGGGGATGATCTCGCGCGCGGGGTCCACGGCCTCGAGCCCGTAGCGGCGGACCAGCCATTCCGCGATCGCCGTACGCAGCCCTTCGCCCCCGAGGGTCGCCGGATAGTTGGCAAGCCCGTCGAGGTTCGCGGCAACCGCCTGGCGGATGAATTCCGGGGTCGGATGCCGGGGTTCGCCGATGTGCAGCGGGATCGGGCGCTGCCCGGGTGGCGGGTTGACGCCATCGATCAGCGCGGAGAGCTTCTGGAACGGGTAGCTCTGCAGCCGTTCGAGATCGGGATTCACGATGGGGCCGGGGTGGACGGGCGCACTTCAGCCCCGCGTGCTGGAAGCCGCTGGCGGCGCGGCGTGATCGATGCCGGGGCCGGCCTTCCAGCCGGTCTTCACGTGCTCGGCGGTCACCGTGGTGAAGATGCCTCCTCGCACATAGAACCGCGCCGTGAGGCGCATGAAGCGCGGGCGCGTGGCCCGGATGAGATCATCGAGGATGCGATTGGTCACCGCCTCGTGAAACGCGCCTTCGTTGCGGTACGACCAGACGTAGAGCTTGAGGCTCTTCAGCTCGACGCAGCGCCGGTCGGGCACGTAATCGAGCACGAGCGTGGCGAAGTCCGGCTGCCCGGTGCGCGGACACAGGCAGGTAAACTCCGGTATTTCCATGTGAATCCGGTAGTCGCGCGCGGGCTGCGGGTTGGAGAAAGTCTCGAGCTTCCGGCTCGGCTTGGCTGGCATTATCGTGATCGCCCAAATCCGTTAGAATGCATAGCAAATTCAGCAGCGAATTATAACCTCACAGACACCGCCAAATTGCGCCTCAAGCAGATCAACCTCGCCGGCTTCAAGTCTTTCGTAGATCCCACCCACATTCCCGTTCCCGGCCAGCTGGTCGGTGTCGTCGGCCCCAACGGCTGCGGCAAGTCCAACGTCATCGATGCGGTGCGCTGGGTGCTCGGTGAAACTTCCGCGCGCCATCTGCGCGGGGAGACCATGCAGGACGTCTTGTTCAACGGCTCGGTCCAGCGCCAGCCGGTGAACCGCGCGAGTGTCGAGCTCTTGTTCGACAACAGCCTTGGCATGGCGGGCGGACAGTGGGCGAGCTACGCCGAGATCTCGATCAAGCGCGTGCTGGAGCGCGACGGCAACTCCACGTCCTATTACATCAACAACCTCCACGTGCGTCGGCGCGATGTGGCGGACATCTTCCTGGGAACGGGCCTGGGCAGCCGCGCCTATGCCATCGTCGAACAGGGCATGATCTCACGGGTGATCGAGGCGAGGCCCGAGGACCTGCGCATATTTCTCGAGGAGGCGGCCGGGGTCTCGAAGTACCGGGAACGGCGCCGCGAGACGGAGCTGCGGCTGAAGGACACGCGCGAGAACCTGCTGCGCGTGGAGGACATCCGGCAGGAGCTGGACAAGCAGCTCGAGCACCTGCAGGCACAGGCCGACGTCGCCACCCGCTACCACGAGATGCACGGGCAGCTGCGGACCGCGCAGAATCTGCTCTGGTTGTTGAGGAAGCAGGAGGCGGGCGGGCAGCGCGTTCGCCATGGCCGGGAGATCGAGCGGCTCGGGCTGGAGCTGGAGGCGGAAGCGGCAAGGCTGCGCGAGACCGAGAAGCGGCTCGAGGAGATGCGCTCGCAGCACTACCGCGCGAGCGACATCGTGCACGCCGCGCAGGGGGCCTTTTACGAATCGAACGCCGAGACGGCCCGCCTGGAACAGGAGATCGCTTACCTGCGCGAGAGCCGGAGCCGCGTGGAGCGGGAAGTGGCGGAATTGAACGTGGAGCTCGAGCGCGAGCGCTCGCAGCTCGCCGCCGCGGAAACGAGCCTCGCGGAATGGCGGGAGGAACTCGCGCGCGCCGAGCAACGGCTCACCACCTGCGGGGCGGCTGTTGCGGCCGAGGCGGAGGGGCTCCCTGTCGCCGAAGAAGCGTTCCGTGCGACGCGCAATCGCTACGATGAGCTGCAGCGCGCGCTCGCGCAGGCGGAGCAGGGACTGGAAGTCGAGCAGACCAAGCGCGTGCACGCGCAGCAGGTACTGGATCAATTGGAACAGCGCGCGCAAAGGCTGCGCATCGAGCGGGAGGGGCTGCAGACTCCCGATACCGCGCGCCTCGCGCAGATCAACGAGGAGATCGGCGCGCACGATGCCGCGCTGAAGGCCGCCCGCGAAAGCGTGGCGGAGCGGGAGGCTGCGCTGCCGCAGGCAGAGGAAGCGTTGCGCGACAAGGAGGCGATGCTCGAGAGCGCGTCACAGCGTCTGGCCGCCCTCGAGGGCCGATGGCACGCATTGACCCAGCTGCAGCAGCGGCTTGGCCGCGGGGCCGATACCGAGAACTGGCTCGCATCTCGTGGAGTGGACGGGGCACTGCGGCTATGGCAGGGCCTTCGGGTCGCCGACGGCTGGGAGGATGCGGTCGAGGCGGTGCTGCGCGAGCGACTGAACGCAATCGGTCTCGATCGCCTCGACCAGGTTCGGGACTGGATGGCCGAGCCCCCGCCCGGCAAAGTGATCGTGTACGCACCCGCGTCCGAAGCGGCGGCGCCGACCGTGGGCCTTCCAGAGTTCGAGCCGTTGCACCGCCACGTCACGCTGGTCGACAGCCGCACGCAGGCCGTGGTCGCGGACTGGCTGCATCACGTCTATGTGGCGCCAAACGCCGAGACCGCACTGAAAATGCGGGGGAAGCTGCCTGCCGGTGGCATGCTGGTGACGCACGAAGGACACCTGTTCACTTCCCATAGCGTCAGTTTTCATGCTCCCGACAGCGAGCTGCATGGCGTGCTCGGCAGGCAACGGGAGATCGAGCAGCTCGGCGCGTCGCTCGATGATGCGCGCACGGAACTGGCACAACTGCGCCGGGAGGCCACCGCGGCGGAGGAGGGGGTGGCGCAAGGGCGCGTGCAACTCGACGAGATGCGCGCAGCGATCAACGACACGCAACAACGGCAGCACGCACTGCAGATGGAAGCACTGCGGCTTGCCGAGATCAGCGATCGGGTCGGGCAGCGCGCGCAACAGATCGCAGCGGAGCTGGCCGAGATCGAGGCGCAGCACGCCTCGGCGTCGGACGCGTTGGCAGCGGCGCAGGCGCGCATCGCGGAGGCGCAGACAGACGGTACGGAGCTGCGCGGCCAGGTTGAGCTTGCGACGGACCTGTATCGCCGGGCCGACGGCGTGCTGCAGCGCCAACGCGAAGCGCAGCAGCAGGCGCGGGACGAAGCGCAGCATGCGGCATTCCATAAGCAAAGTTGCGATAATAAAATCAATGAGATAAAACAGAATATTAAAGTATCTTCTGAAACCGGGGACCGCCTGAACAAGACGCTCGGGACACGACAGGCAGAGCTCTCCGCGTACGTGGAGGCACCGCTGCTGGAGCGGCTCCAACGTGCGCTCGAGCACCGGGGCGGATGCGAGCAGGCGCTGGCGGCGGCGCGCGATGCCCTGGAGGGCATGGAGGGGCGGCTCAAGACTACCGACGAGGAACGGCACGGGTGCGAGCAGAAACTCGAGCCGCTGCGGGAGAAGATCGCGGCGGTACGGCTGAAGGAGCAGGAAGCGCGCCTCAACGAAGAGCAGTTCGGGCAGCAGCTGAACGAGGCGGGCGCGCGCGAGGACGAGCTGAGCGAACTGCTTGAAAAAGGGGCGCGGCCAGGCGCCTTCCAGGCCGAGATCGCGAGGCTCACCGAGGAAATCAAGGGGCTCGGGGCGGTCAATCTCGCCGCGCTGGAGGAGCTGCAAACCGCGCGGGAGCGCAAGAACTATCTCGACGCGCAGTCGCGCGACCTCACCGAGGCAATGTCCACGCTGGAGGACGCCATCCGGAGGATAGACCGCGAGACGCGGGAGCGGCTGCAGCATACCTTCGATGTGGTCAACCGGCACTTCGGCGAGATGTTCCCCACGCTGTTCGGCGGCGGGCACGCCCGGCTCGTGCTCACGGGCGAGGAGATCCTCGATGCGGGCGTGCAGGTGACCGCGCAGCCGCCGGGCAAGAAAACAACCACCATCCATCTGCTTTCGGGCGGGGAGAAGGCACTCACGGCGCTCGCGCTGGTGTTCGCGCTGTTCCAGCTCAATCCCGCTCCGTTCTGCCTGCTCGACGAGGTGGACGCACCGCTCGACGACCACAATACCGAGCGTTTCTGCGAGCTGGTGAAGAAAATGTCCCAGCAATCCCAGTTCCTGTTCATCAGCCACAACAAGATCACCATGGAGATCGCCGAGCAGCTGCTGGGCATCACCATGCAGGAGCCGGGAGTCTCGCGCGTCGTGGCGGTGGACATCGAAGAGGCGATGAAGCTCACCGAAGAAGCGGCCTGAAGCGAAGGGGCGCGCGATGAGCGACCTGCAGATCAGCCTGCTCGCCATTGGGGTGCTGGTCGTGGGCGCGGTCTACGTGTACAACTGGTTGCAGGAACGCGGGCTGAGGCGCCGGCTGCGCGAGGCGTTTGGCCGCACGCATCAGGATGTCCTGCTGCGCGGAGACGAAGACGGGGCGTCGCTCGAAGGGCGCCTCGAACCGCAGTTTCAGCCCGCCGTGCCGGCGCGCGGAACTCACGCCGCGGAAGATGATGCCGATCCGGCGTCACCAACCGGGTCGCCGGAGTCGGCCGCTGAACCCGGGTCGCCCGCGGGGCCCGGGCTCGATCCCGCGCTCGAATACGTCGCCGAGATCGAATCGAGCGCCGCGATCGCGGAACCGGTGATCGCGGAGTTGACGCGCAAGATTTCCTCGTGCGGCAAGCCGAGCCGGGCCGCGGGCTACGACGCGGCGCGCGGGGAATGGGACGACCTCGCCCGGGGAGCGGGCGGGCGCTACACCCAACTGCGGCTGGCGCTGCAGCTGGTGAATCGTGCAGGACCCGTCAATGTGGCCCAGCTCGCGACATTCTGCGATGCGGTCAAGATCTGCGCCGAGAAAATCCCCGCTTGCGCGTCCTGTCCCGACACGCAGGGCGCGCTGGAGTCGGCGCGCGAGCTCGATGCGTTCTGCGCCGACGTCGACGTTGCCGTGGGAGTCAACGTCGTCGCCGAGAACGGCGGGGCGTTCTCGGGAACCAGGATCCGGGGACTTGCCGAGGCGGCCGGCTTCAAGCTCGAGCCGGACGGGATTTTCCATTACCGGGACGAGCAGCGGCATACGCTCTTCACGCTCGATAACCACGAGCCGGCGCCATTTCTGCCCGAGCGGATCAAGGGGCTGTCCACGCACGGGATCACCCTGCTGATGGATGTGCCGCGCGTAGCCGACGGTATACGCGTTTTCGAGCGGATGCTCGAGATTGCGGCGGGGCTCGCCGCGGCCCTGAACGGGAAGCTCGTGGACGACAACCGTGCCGCATTGAGCGACGCGGGGATCACCCGCATCAAGGAGCAGTTGCGCTCGATCCACGCTGCGATGAAGTCGCGGGGAATCGCCCCCGGCAGCGAACGGGCCCGGCGCCTGTTCTCCTGACATGCGCGTGCCGGCACGGGCGGCCGCGCGCGCGGCGAAGCTGCGCGCCGAGATCGAAGGCCACAATTACCGCTACCACGTTCTGGACGAGCCGCTCGTCACGGATGCCGAGTACGATGCGCTCATGCGCGAGCTGCAAGAGCTCGAGGCGCGCCACCCGGAACTCGTGATGCCCGATTCCCCGACGCAGCGCGTCGGGGCGGCGCCTTCGGAAGCGTTCAAGGAGGTGTCGCATGCGGTGCCGATGCTCTCCCTCAATAACGCATTCGACGAGCAGGAGGTCGAAGCCTTCGACCGGCGGGTGCGCGAAGCGCTCGGGGCCGAGCGCGTCGAATACGCGGTCGAGCCGAAGTTCGACGGGCTCGCGGTCAGCCTGATCTACGAAGGCGGCGCGCTCAAGCGCGGAGCCACGCGCGGAGACGGCTACACTGGCGAGGACGTGACCGCCAACCTGCGCACGGTGCGCGCGATACCGCTTGGGCTCACGTCGCGTCGCGCGCCCCGGCTGCTCGAGGTGCGCGGCGAGGTCTTGATGCTGAAAAGCGACTTCGAGCATCTCAACCGCGCGCAACGCGAGAAAGGGGAGAAGGAGTTCGCCAATCCCCGCAATGCCGCGGCGGGGTCCCTGCGCCAGCTCGACTCGGCCGTCACGGCGGGCCGGCGGCTCACTTTCTTCGCGTACGGCATTGGCGCCCAGGACGGAGCGCCGCGGTTCAGGAGGCACAGCGAGCTGCTCGACTATCTGGAGGAGAAGCGCTTCCCGGTCGCGCGCGAGCGCGCGGTCGCGAGCGGTTTGCGGGAAGTGCTCGAATACTATCGGAGGATGGCGCCCAAGCGCCCCGAGCTCCCGTACGAAATCGACGGCGTCGTCTACAAGGTCAACGATCTGGCCGGACAGGAGGAGCTCGGCTTCGTCTCGCGGGCCCCGCGCTACGCCGTGGCGCACAAGTTTCCGGCGGAGGAGGCCACGAGCGTGGTGGCGGGGATCGAAGTGCAGGTCGGTCGCACCGGCGCTCTGACTCCGGTGGCGAGGCTCGATCCCGTGTCCGTGGGCGGCGTCACGGTCACCAACGCGACGCTGCACAACGAGGACGAGATCCGTCGCAAGGACATACGCATCGGGGACACGGTGGTAGTGCGCCGCGCCGGAGACGTGATTCCCGAAGTCGTGCGGGTGATCGCATCGAGGCGGCCGGGGAACGCGCGCCGCTTCGTGATGCCGGCGCGCTGCCCGGTATGCAACGCGGCGGTGGAGAAGCCGGAGGGCGAGGTGGTGGCGCGCTGCACCGCGGGCCTGTATTGCCCCGCGCAGCGCAAGCAGGCGCTGCTCCATTTCGCTTCCCGCCGCGCCATGGACATCGAGGGGCTGGGGGAAAAGCTGGTGGACCAGCTCGTGGACCGGAAGATGGTGGAGACGCCGGCCGACCTCTACCGGCTCGACGCCGGGTCTCTTTCGGCACTCGAGCGCATGGCGGAGAAATCCGCATCCAATATCGTGGCCGCGATCGAGGGCAGCAAGCGCGTGATGCTCGCGCGCTTCATCTACGCGCTCGGCATACGCAACGTGGGCGAGACCACCGCGCGCGACCTGGCGAGGCATTTCGGCGACCGGCTCAAGGCGATCATGGGCGCCGATGACCAGACGCTGCTCGAAGTTCCCGATGTCGGGCCGGTGGTCGCCCGCAGCATCGCGCAATTCTTCCATGAGCCGCACAATCGGAAGGTGATCGAACAACTGCTGGACGCGGGCATCGTCTTCGAGCGCGCGGCGTCGCAACCGGGACGCAGCCGGGTCGCGGGCAAGACTTTCGTGCTCACGGGGACGCTGCCGAATCTCGCGCGGGAAGAGGCGAAGCGGCGGATCGAGGCGCAGGGAGGGCGGGTCACGGGATCGGTATCGAAAAAAACCGGCTACGTGGTGCTCGGCGCCGACCCGGGTGCCAAGCACGACAAGGCCCGCAAGCTCGGCATCCCGGTGCTCGACGAAGCAGGGCTGCTAGAATTGCTGAACGACTGAAGCAGGACGCGCGTATGGCCAAGATCACGAAAGCGGTGTTCCCGGTGGCAGGCATGGGTACGCGCTTCCTGCCCGCTACCAAGGCGAGTCCCAAGGAAATGATGCCGGTCGTGGACAAGCCGCTGATCCAGCACGCTGTCGAGGAAGCGGTCGCGGCGGGCATGACCGAGATGATCTTTGTCACGGGCCGCGGCAAGCGCGCGATCGAAGACCACTTCGACACCGCATACGAGCTGGAGACGGAACTGACCGGACGCGGCAAGCGGGAACTCCTCAGCGTCGTGCAGAACGTCATTCCCCGGCGCGTGTCGTGCACCTACGTGCGCCAGCCGCAGGCGCTCGGCCTCGGGCATGCGATCCTGTGCGCGATGCCGGTGGTCGGAAACGTGCCGTTCGCGGTCGTGCTCGCCGATGACCTGATTGATGCCGACCCCCCGGCGCTTGCCCAGATGGCCGCCGTGTACAAGGATGCCGGATGCTCCGTGGTGGCGGTGCAGAAAATCCCGCGGCGCCAGACCAGGCAGTACGGGATCGTGGAAACCAAACGGCGCGCAGGGGCACGGCAACGCATCACCGGCATCGTCGAGAAGCCCGATCCGCGGCGGGCGCCGTCCAACCTCGCGGTAGTCGGGCGCTACGTGCTCACGCCGGCCATCTTCCGGCACTTGCGGCGCGTGAAGCCCGGGGCAGGGGGTGAGATCCAGCTCACCGATGGCATCGCGTCGCTGCTGCGCGAAGAGGAGGTGCTCGCGTGCGAATTCGACGGTACGCGCTACGATTGCGGCAGCAAGCTCGGCTACCTGCAGGCGAACCTTGCTTTTGCCATGAAGCACCCCGAGGTGGGGCCCGAATTCCGCAACTACATGCGCAAAATGGGGTGCAGGATCAGGAACTAGCGCGTGCGATGTGACCGCCGCATTAAAATAGCCGAGTGACGCTCACCCCACAACAGGCGCGGGAGATACTCGAGACGGCGGAGCAGGTCTGTTCCGCTGCGGAGGTCGCGAAGGTCGTGGCGCGCATGGCGGGGGAAATCTCCACGGTTCTCGCCGAGAGCTTTCCGCTGGTCCTGTGCGTGATGCGCGGCAGCGTGATGTTCGCGGGGAAGCTGCTGCCCATGCTCCGGTTTCCCCTCGAATTCGATTACCTCGACGTCACGCGCTACGGCTCGAGCACGCGCGGCGGGGAGATTTCCTGGAAAATGACGCCGGGCACGGCCGTGGCGGGGCGCGTGGTGCTGGTGCTCGACGACATACTGGACGAGGGCCGCACGCTCGCCGCGGTGCGCGAGAAGCTGCTCGCCGCGGGCGCAAGCCGCGTCTATTGCGCGGTGTTCGCGGAAAAGGACATCGGACGCGCAAAGCCGGCCCGCGCCGATTTCGTGGGCATGCGCGTGCCCAACCGCTACGTGTTCGGCTTCGGCATGGACGTCAGGGGCGCATGGCGCCACCTGCCGGAGATCTACGCCTTGAAAGAGGATTGAGGATCGGGGATTGAGGATTCAGCAAGACCGAACGCTGATAACGCGCATAGCCCATGACCACCCTGACCCCTCAATCCTCGATCCTCAATCCTCAATCCTGGATCTCATGCTAGCGATCATCGGCGGCAGCGGCATCACCCAGCTGCCCAATCTCGAGATCACGCGGCGCCAGATGGTTCGAACCCCGCACGGGGAGCCGTCCGGCGCGCTCACATTCGGCCGCATGAAGGGCCGCGACGTCGTTTTTCTCGCGCGGCACGGCTACGGCAACACCATCCCGCCGCACGAGGTCAACTACCGCGCCAATCTCTGGGCGCTCCATGCCCAGAACGTGGTGGACGTGGTGTCCGTGGCCTCGGTCGGCGGCATCCGCGCCGAACTTGCGCCCGGCGTGCTCGCCGTTCCGGACCAGATCATCGATTACACACACGGGCGCAGGTCCACGTTCTTCACCCGCACCGACCACAGCGTCACGCACATCGACTTTACCCGGCCCTACTGCGAGGCACTGCGCCAGCGCTTGCTCCAGGCGGCGCGGACCGTGGGTGAAACGGTGATCGCGCAAGGCACTTATGCAGCGACACAAGGACCGCGGCTTGAAACAGCAGCCGAGATCAACCGGATCGAACGCGACGGGGCCGACATGGTCGGAATGACCGGGATGCCGGAAGCCGCGCTGGCGAGGGAAATCGGGCTTTGTTATGCGGCCATAGCGGTCGTGGTCAACCACGCCGCAGGCCGCGGCACCAGCACGCACGCGATCCGGCTCGAGGAGATCACCGAGGTGTCGCAGCGGGCGATGACGCGCGTGCGCAACATACTGGAGCACCTGGTGGAACTCGATGGCGGTTAGGACGGTTCTGCGCATGGGCGATGCACGCCTGCTCCAGCCGGCACGCCCGGTGGAGCGCTTCGGAACGCCCGAGCTCCACGCGCTCGTGGCCGACATGGAAGACACGATGAGGGCGCTGGACGGGGCGGGGCTCGCGGCACCGCAGATCGGAGTGGCCCTGCAAGTCGTAATTTTCGGGGTGGAGCACAATCCCCGCTATCCGGACGCCGAGACCGTCCCGTACACGGTTCTGGTCAACCCCGCGCTGACGCCGCTCGGGAACGAGGTGGAGGAGGGCTGGGAGGGATGCCTGAGTGTTCCCGGGATGCGCGGGCTCGTGCCGCGGCTGCAGCGCGTGCAATACGAGGGCTACGACCAGCATGGCCGGCGCATCGAGCGCACCGTGAGCGGCTTCCACGCACGGGTGGTGCAGCACGAGTGCGACCATCTCGCGGGCATACTCTACCCGATGCGGATCCGGGATTTGCGCAATTTCGGATACACCGAGGTACTGTTTCCGGGCCAGGAAGAACTGCAGGAGTGAGGATTGAGGATCGAGCATCGAGGACAGGGCCGAACGGGCTACCGGTCACCAGCGGTTACTCAATCCTCAGTCTTCACTCCTCAATCCTAAGTACGCAGCTGTTCGACCAGATCGCTCTCCAGCCGGACCACTGCCTTGGGGTCCTTCAATGCCGCGCCGGTGATCAGGAACACGTCCTCCGCGCGCGCGCCGAGCGTGTTGATCTTCGCGGTGTGCAGGTTGATGTCGTAGGCGGTGAGCACGCGCGCGATCCGCGAGAGCAGTCCCGGACGGTCCCCCGCGATCACGGACAGCACCCAGTAAATGCCCTTGTCGTCGGGCTGGACGTTGACCTCGGGCGAAATCGGAAAGTGGCGCAGCTGGCGGCTCAGGCGGCTCTTGGCGAGTGGCGGTAGCGGCGTTTTGTGCCGGAGGCGCTCCGCGAGCTCGTACTCGAGATAGGCGATGACGTCGCGGTACTGGGGACGGCGGTTGTCGGGATCCTGCACCTGGAAGGTGTCGAGCGCGTAGCCGTGGCGCGTGGTGTAGATCTTGGCCTCGAAGATGTCGTAGCTGATGCTCTCGAAGAAGCTGCATATCCGAGCAAACAGCTCCTTCTGGTCGGGCACATAGACCATGACCTGCAGACCTTCCCCGACCGGGGAGAGCCGTGCCTTGACCACCGGTTCCCGGGTATCCACGCGGTAATAGAGCAACCGCGTGTGCCAGGCGATTTCCTGGGCCTCATGGCGCAGGAAATACGGGTCGCCGAGCTTCTCCCACAGCTTGTCCTGGGCGTGATCGGGAACGGCGTAAAGGCGGAGCTTGTTGCGCGCCTCGTCCTGGCGCGCCTGGAGATCGCTCACCAGCGCCGGGCGGTCGCCGGCCAGCAGCCTGCGGGCCGCCCAGAACAGATCCTCGAGGAGCTTGCCCTTCCACGCATTCCACACCTTGGGGCTGGTGCCGCGGATATCGGCGACCGTCAGCAGGTAGAGTGCCACGAGACGGCGCTCGTCACCGACGTTGCGCGCGAAGGCACGCAAGACCTCGGGGTCGGCGATGTCCTGTTTCTGGGCCGTGGTGGACATGACCAGGTGTTGCTCCACGAGCCATGAGACGAGCTCGCAGTCCTCGCGCGCAAAGCCGTGCTCCCTGCAGAATCGCAGGGCATCCAGGCTGCCAAGCTTCGAGTGGTCGCCGCCGCGTCCTTTCGCGATGTCGTGGAACAGGGCGGCAAGATACAGCACTTCGGGGTGCGCGATGCCGCTCATCAGGCGGCTGCAGAGCGGAAACTCGTGCGCGAGCTCGGGTATCGTGAAACGGCGCAGGTTGCGCACCACCCGCAGGATATGCTCGTCCACTGTGTAGACGTGATAGAGGTCGTGCTGCATCTGACCGACGATGCGGCCGAAGGCCGGGAGGTAGCGTCCGAGAACGCCGTACTGGTTCATGCGCCGCAATTCGCGTTCCACCCGGGTAGGGCTGCGCAGGATGGACATGAATTGCTCGCGATTGCGCGGATCGCGGCGAAATGCGTGGTTGATGGACCTGCGCGCACGCCACAGCGCGCGCAGGGAGCCCGCGCTCATGCCTTTGAGTTCGTGGTGCTGCTGCAGCAGCAGAAAGCTCTCGAGTATCGCGGCTGGCTGCCTCTGGAACAGCCGCTCGTCGCGGGCTTCCAGCAGCTCGTCGCGCACCCCGAAGCGCTCGTTGATCGGGTGATACTCCTTGTCGTGCGCGGGCATCACGCGCGCATCCAGGTTCTGAAGCAGGATCGTGTTGAGCTGGAACACCGCTTTCCCGGTTCGGTAGTAGCGCTGCATCAGTTGCTCGCTCGCCAGGCGCTGCGGGCGGTCATACAGGCCATATTCGCGCGCGAGCGCCGACTGATAGTCGAACAGCAGCCGGTCCTCGCGGCGCCCGGCGCAGTAGTGCAGCCGTATGCGCAGCGACTGCAGGAACTGCTCGTGCTGCTGGATCTCGCGCGCCTCGGCGGGCGTGACCAGGCCGCGGCGCGCGAGTTCCCGCCAACCCGCGCCACGCCCCGCCGCGCGCGCGATCCAGAGTATGGTCTGGAGGTCCCGCAGACCGCCTGCGCTTTCCTTGATGTTGGGCTCGAGATTGGTCTCGCCGTAACGCGCGTGGCGCTGCTGCTGCTCGAGCAGTTTCGCCTGGAAAAAGGAGGCGGGGTCCAGCATGTCGCGCATGCGCTTCACGAAGCGCATGAACAGATCCCGCTTGCCGGCGAGCAGCCGCGCCTCGAGCAGCGTGGTCTGCACGGTGACGTCCGCGGCGGCGAGCGCGGCGCATTCGTCCACGGTGCGCACGCTATGGCCGACTTCCAGCCCGATGTCCCACAATACGCCGATCAGCTCCTCGAGCTTGCGCGCGAGCACGGCGTCCGGCGACTCCGAGAGCAGCACCAGGAGATCCACGTCCGAATGCGGGAAGAGCTGCGCGCGCCCGTATCCGCCGACCGCGGCGAGCACCACGCCGCGGGGCATGGCGTGCGCCGCCCACACCGCCCTCAACTGCCGATCCACCAGAGCGCTTTGCCGCCGCAGGGACTCGGCGGGAAGCTTTCGGACGAAGAATTCCGAGCGCAACCGGCGTCGCTCGGCCGCGAGCTCCTGCTTCCAGGGACCGATGCGCGATTGCGCCCGCTTCTCGGCGGAGACGGGCGCGGGCTGGACGCTCGACACGGGTTGCGTTACCCGCTTGCGGGCGGCCGGGACGGAGCGCCGGCGGACAGCGTGAGCACTTCGCAGCCGGCCTCGGTGACCAGCACGGTGTGCTCCCACTGCGCGGAAAGGCTGTGATCCTTGGTCACCACCGTCCAGCCGTCCGCCAGCTGGCGTATGTCGGGTTTGCCGGCATTGATCATGGGTTCGATCGTGAACGTCATGCCGGGTTCAAGTTTGATCCCCGTGCCCGTTCGCCCGTAATGCAGGACCTGGGGCTCCTCATGGAATTTCCTGCCGATTCCGTGGCCGCAGAACTCGCGCACGACGCTGTACCCGTGGCGTTCGGCGTGGCTCTGGATTGCGTGCCCGATGTCGCCCAGGTGGGCCCCTGGGCGCACCGCGTCGATGCCCTGCCACATGCACTCGTAGGTCACTTCGCACAAGCGCCGTGCCTGGATTGCGGGCTTGGCTACGTAGAACATGCGGCTGGTGTCGCCGTGATAGCCATCCTTGATCACGGTAATGTCGATGTTGATGATGTCGCCGGACTTGAGCTTCTTGTCGCTGGGCACACCGTGACAGACCACGTGGTTTACCGATGTGCAGATGGACTTGCGAAACGGCTGGTAGCCGGGCGGCGCGTAGTTGAGTGGTGCCGGAGTTGCCTGCTGCACCCCCGAGATGTAGTCGTGGCATAACTGGTCGAGCGCGGCGGTCGTCACTCCGGCCTTTACATGGGGCGCAATGAAGTCGAGGACTTCGGCAGCGAGCCGTCCTGCGATGCGCATCTTTTCGATGTCTTGCGGGGACTTGAGGTTGATGCCCATGAACGGCCGCGGCAGGGGCGGCGAAAAGAGTATTAAGTGTCTGGTTTTTCAGGGACAGCGGATTTTAGTCCAGAACCCGCCGCGGCGCATCCGTCACGCCGCGCCTTGAGGGAAGCAAGATTAGCGTGATAAAATAGCAAGTTAGCTTTGCAACGTTGCGCGGTTCAACGCATCGGGGCCTAGCGACAAATACACACATCCGTCATGCGTGAGGGTGGCTCACATGGTGCGCCCGCGACGGATGGAGGCTCAACCCTTACAGGAGAAACGCAGCATGTCAGTTACGATGCGAGAGATGCTCGAAGCGGGTGTTCATTTCGGGCATCAGACCCGCTACTGGAACCCGAAAATGGCACCGTACATTTTCGGGCATCGCAACAAGATACACATCATCAATCTCGAGACGACCCTCGCGCGCTACCAGGAGGCGCTGAGATACGTGCGCAAGCTTGCCGCGAACAAGGGAACGGTGCTGTTCGTCGGCACCAAGCGCCAGGCGCGCGAGATCATCAAGGAAGAGGCGCAGCGATGCGGCTCGCCCTACGTGGATTATCGCTGGCTGGGGGGAATGCTCACCAATTTCAAAACGGTGAAGCAATCGATCAAGCGGTTGAAGGACATGGAGGCAATGGTCCAGGACGGCTCGATCGAAAAACTGCCGAAAAAGGAAGCGCTCCAGTACCAGCGGGAGATTACCAAGCTCGATCGCAGCCTGGGCGGGATCAAGGACATGAACGGACTGCCCGACGCGCTTTTCGTCATCGACGTCGGCTATCAGAAGGGGGCGGTGGCGGAGGCGCGGAAGCTCGGCATACCGATGATCGGCGTGGTGGACACGAATCATTCGCCGGAAGTGGTGGACTACGTCATCCCGGGAAACGACGATTCGAGTCGCGCGATACGGCTCTACGCACGCGGGCTTGCGGACGCGATACTGGAAGGCCGGCAGGACGTTGTGAAGGAAATCGTCCAGGGCGGCGACGAATTCATCGAGATCGAAGAAGCCAAGGAAACATAGGCATGCTCGCCGGGATCGCACTCGGGGCGTGAGCCCCTTTTTTTTAACCAACGAGGCCGTAAATGACCGATATCACCGCGAGCATGGTCAAGGAGCTCCGCGAGAAGACCGATGCGCCGATGATGGAGTGCAAGAAGGCTCTGGCCGAGGCCAGGGGCGACATGGGCAAGGCCGAGGAGATCCTGCGCATCAAGCTCGGCAACAAGGCGAGCCGTGCCGCTGCTCGGGTCACCGCGGAAGGCATCGTGGCCACGCACATCGCCGAGGACGGCAAGGTCGGGGCAATCGTCGAATTGAACTGCGAAACCGATTTCGTGGCAAAAAACGAGGAATTCCGCGCGTTTGCGGCAGCAATCGCGCAGCTCGTTGCCGTCCACGATCCGCAGAACGTCTCCGCACTATCGGCGTTGAACCTGCAAGGCGCTAGCGTCGAGGATGCGCGCAAGGCGCTGATCGGCAAGATCGGGGAGAACGTGCAGATCCGGCGCTTTGCGCGCATCGCGGCGCACGGCAGGCTTGCGAGCTACATCCACGGGGGAGCAAAGATCGGCGTGCTGATCGACGTCGCCGGCGGGGACGAAGCGCTCGGGAAAGACCTTGCGATGCATGTCGCGGCAGCCAAGCCGCTGGCCATGTCCGCCACGGACGTGCCCGCGGCGACGGTCCAGAAAGAGCGCGAGATTGCCGCGGCGAAGGCGGCCGAGTCCGGCAAGCCCACGAACATCGTCGAAAAAATGGTGGAGGGCGCGGTGCAGAAGTTTTTGAAGGAAGTCACTCTGCTCGGGCAGCCATTCGTCAAGAACGACAAACAAAGCGTCGAGCAGCTGCTCAAGTCGAAGGGCGCGTCAGTCCGGAATTTCGCGCTGTTCGTGGTGGGAGAGGGGATCGCAAAAAAAAAAGACGATTTCGTCTCCGAAGTGATGGCCCAGGCGAGCCAGGCCGTGTAGCAACGGCCTCATAGGCGCACGGATTTTCCCTACCACAGCGCCGGGCACCACGATATGCAGCAAACGCCCGCTTACAAGCGCATCCTGCTCAAGCTGAGCGGTGAAGCGTTGATGGGAGAGGACGCCTACGGGATCAACCGTGATACTGTGGACCGCATCGTCGGGCAGGTTCTGGAGGTGGTGAACCTGGGCGTGGAGGTTGCAATCGTGATCGGGGGCGGCAATATCTTCCGGGGCATCGCTCCGGCGGCCTCGCACATGGATCGCGCGACGGCGGATTACATGGGCATGCTCGCGACCATCATGAACGCCCTCGCATTGCAGGACGCGATGCGACGGGTGGACCTGGTCAGCCGGGTGCAGTCGGCCCTGCACGTCGAGCAGGTGGTCGAACCCTACATCCGGGGCAAGGCGATGCGCTATCTGGAGGAGGGCAAGGTGGTGATCTTCGCCGCCGGGACGGGCAACCCGTTCTTCACGACGGACACCGCAGCGGCCTTGCGCGGGATGGAGATGAACGTGGAGCTCGTCCTCAAGGCAACCAAGGTGGATGGCGTCTATACGGACGACCCCAAGACCCACCCCGATGCAATGCGCTACCAGCGGCTCACTTTCGACGAGGCAATCATCAAGAATCTCAAGGTGATGGACGCGACCGCGTTGACCCTGTGTCGCGACCAGAAGCTGCCCATCAACGTGTTCAGCATCTTCAAGCCGGCCGCTTTGAAGCGCATCGTGCTCGGGGAAGACGAGGGGACTTTCCTGCATAATTGAGCACAGGTCCTGAACGAATCCGGAGGTGAGCCGTGATAGCTGACGTCAAGAAATCCGCGGAGCAAAAGATGAGGAAGACAGTGGAGACGCTCCGGGTTGACCTGGCGAAGGTCCGAACCGGAAGAGCGCATGCCGGCCTGCTCGATCACATCATGGTCGACTATTACGGGACGCCGACTCCGGTGCCCCAGGCGGCGAACGTGACGCTGCTCGATGCGCGCACCATCGGCGTGACCCCGTGGGAAAAGAAGCTGACGGGCGCGATCGAGAAGGCGATCCGGGATTCGGACCTGGGCCTCAATCCGGCGACCTCCGGGGACACGGTGCGGGTGCCGATGCCTGCGCTCACCGAAGAGCGCCGCAAAGAGCTGATCAAGGTCGTGCGCCACGAAGGCGAGAACGCGCGCGTGGCGGTGCGCAACGTGCGCCGTGACGCGATCCATCACCTGAAGGACCTGCTCAAGCAGAAGAAGGTTGCGGAAGACGAAGAGCGCAGGGCGCAGGATGACATCCAGAAACTCACGGATCGCTACGTCGGTGAAATCGACAAGTTATTGCAGCAGAAGGAAGCGGACCTGATGGCGGTCTGATGGCGGAACACGAAAGCTCAACGCTGAAAATACCCGGGGCGCGCCGCGTCCCGCGGCACATCGCCATCATCATGGATGGCAACGGCCGGTGGGCAAAGCAGCGCTTGCTGCCCCGGGTGGCCGGCCATCGGCGCGGAATGGAAGCGGTGCGCGCCGTAGTTCGCGCATGCGGCGAGCGGGGGATCGAGTACCTGACTCTGTTCGCGTTCAGCAGCGAGAACTGGCGCCGTCCGGTGGAGGAAATCTCGTTCCTGATGCAGTTGTTCGCGCTGGCTCTGGAGCAGGAAGTGGAAAAGCTCCATCAGAACAACGTGCGCTTCAAGGTCATCGGCGAGCTCGGACGCTTCGACCCGAAGCTGGTACGCCTGATCCGGGCGGCGGAGGAGGTGACGGCCGGCAACACGCGGCTGACGCTGACCGTTGCCGCGAATTATGGCGGTCGCTGGGACCTTGTCCAGGCCGTGAACCGCATGCTGCGGGAGCGGCCCGAGCTCGCATCCGGGTTTGGCGAGTCCGACCTCGCGCCGTATCTCGCGTTGAGTCACGCGCCCGAACCGGATCTGTTCATCCGCACCGGTGGTGAGCAACGCATCAGCAATTTCGTGTTGTGGCAGCTCGCGTATACCGAGCTCTTTTTCACCGATACGCTCTGGCCGGATTTCGACGCGTCGGCGCTCGACCGGGCGCTCGTCTCCTACCAACAACGCGAGCGCCGCTACGGGCGCACCAGCGAGCAGCTTCCCGCTGACGCCGCGCTGGCGTCCTACCGCATCAAGGACACGAGCAACGCCGGCTGACGCGAGCGACGGCAGTTCAGGTGTCCGACAACAAGTCCATGCTCAGCGCACGCCTCGCCACGGCCGCTGCGTTGCTTGCCGCATGCGTCACCGCGATGTTCGTGCTGCCGAACGGCTGGTGGGCGCTGGCGCTCATCCCGCTGCTCGCTGCAGCGAGCTGGGAGTGGGGTGCGCTTGCCGGTTATGGGCGCGAAGCGCGATGGATATTCGGATTGGTCGTGCTCGCTTCGGCAGGATTGCTATGGCTCGGGAGCGGAGCGGACCCGTCCGGAAAGAGCGGCGAATTCGGGCTTGATGTGGCGGTCTACGCGATCGGCTGCGCGTTCTGGCTGCTGGTCGCGCCCGCATGGCTCGCGCTGCGCTGGCGCGTGCGCGGTCCGTACGCACTGGGCGTTGCGGGTTGGCTCGTGCTGGTGCCCGCATGGTTTGCGTTGGCGAAGATGCAAATGCAGCCCGCACAGTTTCTGGCGGTGCTCGGCGTCGTCTGGCTCGCCGACACCGCCGCCTACTTCTCCGGGCGCGCGTGGGGCAGGCACAAGCTCGCGCCGACGATCAGCCCGGGCAAGACTTGGGAAGGCGTGGGTGGTACCGCAGCGGCAGTAGCGGTGTATTATGGAGCGTTATACAGCGCCGCACCCGGATGGCCGTGGCTGGGCGCGCTGGCTGGCGCGGCACTGTTTGCGGGCGTGACTGTAATGAGCGTCCTCGGAGACCTGTTCGAATCGTGGATCAAGCGTTGTGCCGGGGTCAAGGACAGCGGTGTGCTGCTTCCCGGGCACGGGGGAGTTATGGATCGCATTGACAGCTTGACCGCCAGCATGCCATTTGCCGCGATACTGTTGCTGCATTTAGCCTGAGACGCGCGGTAACGATGAACAAGCAGCGACTCACGGTCCTCGGTTCCACCGGCAGCGTAGGCGTGAACACGCTCGACGTCGTCGCCCGGCACCCGGACCGTTTCGAGGTGGTGGCGCTGACCGCGCGTCACCAGACGCAGGCCCTGTTCGACCAGTGTGTGACGTTTCGGCCGAAAGTTGCGGTCATGCTGGAGGAGGCCGCGGCGCACGCGCTCGAGCAGCGTGTGCGCGAGGCACGGCTTCCGTGCGAAGTGAAGCACGGGCCCGAGGCGCTGGAGGCGGTGGCATGCGATCCAGGCGTGGACACCGTGCTGGCCGGGATCGTTGGTATCGCAGGTCTGCGCCCGACGCTCGCGGCTGCACGCACCGGCAAGAAGGTTCTGCTCGCCAATAAGGAGTCCCTCGTGACCGCCGGCGCGTTGTTGATGGACGCGGTGCGCGCGGGCGGGGCGACACTGCTGCCGATCGACAGCGAGCACAATGCGATTTTCCAGGCGTTGCCGCATGGATACGCCGGAGCCCCGGAGGTGGCGGGCGTGAGGCGCATCGTGCTCACGGCGTCGGGAGGGCCGTTCCGGAATCTGCCGCTGCATCACCTCGAGAAAGTTACCCCGGACCAGGCGTGCGCTCATCCCAACTGGGTCATGGGCCGCAAGATCTCGGTCGACTCGGCGACCATGATGAACAAGGGCCTCGAAGTGATCGAGGCGCGCTGGCTGTTCAATGTCGCGCCGACGCAGATCGAGGTCGTGATTCATCCCGAGAGCGTGATCCACTCTCTGGTCGAGTACATCGACGGATCGGTGATTGCGCAGCTGGGCAACCCCGACATGCGCACGCCGATCGCGCACGCGCTGGGCTTTCCCGAGCGCATCATGGCGGGCGTCGGGTATCTCGATCTCGCGCAGGTCGGGGCCCTGCACTTCGGGCGCCCGGACGTGCAGCGCTATCCGTGCCTGCAGCTTGCCTATGATGCGCTTGACGCTGGCGGCACGATGCCTACCGTGCTCAATGCCGCCAATGAGCTCGCGGTGGAGCATTTTCTTGCCGGCGCAATCGGGTATCGGGACATTCCGGCGATGATCGAGGCGGTACTTTCCCGGTCCATGTGTGGTCCGGTGCATAACCTCGACGACGTGCTGGCCGCGGACCGTGCGGCACGGGAACAGGCCGCGCACTGGCTCGAGTCCCCGCGGGGTCCGGATCTCGCGCAACCATTGCGCCAGGCCGCGCGCACCTAGTTTCGGTGAGTGGCGGGCGGGGAACCTGAAGCATGGCGCTACTCACCACCATTGCCGCGTTCCTGGTCGCGCTCGGCTGCCTGATCGTGATCCACGAGTTCGGCCACTACCTGGTGGCACGAGCGTGCAACGTAAGGGTCGTGCGTTTTTCGGTCGGATTCGGCAGGCCGCTGTGGGCGAAGCGGCTCGGAGTCGATGGTACCGAATGGGTGATCGCGGCGTTCCCGCTCGGCGGTTACGTCAAGATGCTCGATGAGCGGGAGGGGGCGGTCGCGGCGGGAGAGCTGCCGCGTGCGTTCAACCGCCAGTCGGTATGGCGCCGCGTTGCCATCGTGACCGCGGGGCCGGCCGCGAATTTTCTGCTTGCGGCTGCGCTCTACTGGTTTCTGTTCGTGTACGGGGTTCCCGGCATCAAGCCTGTCATCGGCGATCCACCCCGCGGGACGCCCGCGCACCATGCGGGGTTCACCGCCGGCGACACGCTGATCCGAATTGATGGGGATGCGGTGGCGACGTGGCAGGACGCGCGCTGGGTGCTGCTGCAGCGTGTGGTGAAAAAAGGCCCGGTAAAAATCGAAGTGCGCACCCCGCGGGGGGATCTCGCGTGGCGCGGACTCGATGTGTCCGCGCTGACGCCGCGCGATCTCGACACGGATTTCCTGAGGGCGCTCGGCCTGACGCGCTACCAGCCCGCGTTCAAGCCGGTGATCGGTAACGTGGTGCGCGGGGGAGCTGGGGAGCGCGCCGGTTTGCGTGCGGGCGACGAGATCATCTCCATGGCCAACCAGCGCATCGAGACGTGGGATCAGGTCGTGAAGCTGGTGCGCAGCAATCCCGGCACGGCCGTTCCGGTCGAAATCAGGCGCGAGGGTTCGGTGCGCCCTGTTGTCGCTATCACGCCCGAAACGGTGATCGAGGGCGGCCAGAAGATCGGGAAGATCGGCGCCGCGCCCCTGATCGACCGTTCCGCGATGGCTGCGATGATGACCGAGGTCCGGTACGGGCCGCTCGATGCGCTGTTCATGGCGCTGCAGAAGACATGGGACACATCCGTTTTTACCCTGCAAATGCTCTGGAAAATGGTGATGGGCCAGGTCTCGCTCAAGAACCTTTCCGGACCGATCACCATCGCCGATTATGCGGGGCAGTCGGCGCAGAGCGGGCTCGCCTCGTACCTGCTTTTTCTCGCGCTGATCAGCATCAGTCTCGGCGTGCTGAACCTGCTGCCCATACCCTTATTGGACGGCGGACATTTGATGTATTATATGGTCGAGATTTTCAAAGGCAGTCCGGTATCGGACCGAGCCGTCGAGGTCGGCCAGCACGTCGGAATGGCGCTGCTGTTCACGCTGATGGCTTTCGCCCTGTATAACGATATCAATCGTCTGATCGGCGGCTGAATTCATGCGCTCGCTTCGCGTTGCCCTGCTGCTCTTCTTGCTTCACGCAGTGACGGCAGCCGCCATCGAACCGTTCGTCATCAAGGACATCCGCGTAGAAGGCATACAGCGCACCGAGGCGGGCACGGTCTTCAGCTACCTTCCGGTCAAGGTGGGCGACACCCTCACCGAGGAGCGCGCAGCCCAGGCGATTCGCGCGCTGTTCGGCACCGGTTTTTTCCGGGACGTCAGCCTCGAGCGCGACGGCAACGTGCTGGTGGTCGTGGTGCAGGAGCGGCCATCGATCGCGCAGATGGATTTTTCGGGAGTCAGGGAATTCGACAAGGCGCAGCTTGCGACGGGGATGCGGCAAATCGGCCTCGCGGAGGGCCGCATCTTCGACCGGGGCGTGCTCGAACGCGCCGAGCAGGAGCTGAAGCGCCAGTATCTCGCCCGCGGTTACTACGCCGTCAATGTCAGCACGACGGTGACACCCCTCGAGCGTAATCGCGTGTCGCTCAGCTTCAACGTGGAAGAAGGGCAGGTCGCCAAGATCCGCCAGATCAGCATCATCGGGACCAAGGCCTTCCGGGAAAGCACGCTGTTGGGGCTTTTTGTGCTGCGCACGCCGGGCCTGATGACGTGGTTCAGCAAGCACGACCAGTATTCCCGCCAGAAGCTGGCGGGCGACCTCGAGACGCTGCGCTCCTATTACCTCGATCGCGGCTACCTCGAATTCTCGATCGACTCGACGCAGGTCTCGATCACGCCCGAAAAAAGGGAAATCTATATCACGATCGGGATCACCGAAGGCCAGAAGTACACGGTGTCCGAGATCAAGGTCGCGGGCGAGATGCTTGTGCCGGAAGCGGAGATCCGCAAGCTGATCAAGATCAAGCCGGGAGAGGCGTTTTCCCGTGCGCGGCTCACGGAGTCGACCAAGGCCATCAGCGACCGCCTCGGCAACGACGGCTACGCGTTCGCGAACGTCAATGCCGTACCGGAGCTGAACCGGGAAAAACAGCAGGCCGCGTTCACTTTTTTCCTCGATCCGGGGCGCCGCGTCTACGTGCACCGCATCAACATCTCGGGCAACTCGCGCACGCGCGATGAAGTGATCCGCCGCGAAATGCGCCAGCTCGAAGGCGGGTGGTACTCGGCCGAGAAGATCAACCTGTCGCGGCAGCGCATCGACAGGCTGGGTTACTTCAAGGAGGTCAATGTCGAGACGCCGGCCGTTGCGGGGACGACCGACCAGGTGGATGTCAATTTCTCGGTCGCCGAGAAGCCGACCGGGCAGCTGCTGTTCGGGGCCGGCTTCGGCAGCGGCGAGGGGGTGGTGCTCTCCGGTTCCGTCGCGCAGCAGAACATCTTCGGCTCGGGACGGCACCTCTCGGTGGCGGTCAACAGCAGCAAGATCAACACGACCTACTCCTTATCGTTCACCGACCCGTACTACACGATAGACGGAGTGAGCCGCGGCTTCGATCTTTACCATCGTGAAGTCGACCCCGCGAGCAATCAGCTGGGGCGCTATCAGACCAAGACCGCAGGCGGCCAATTACGCCTCGGCGTTCCGGTGACCGAGCGCGATACGATCCACTACGGGCTGGGCTACGAGGACACCGACATCACGACCTTCGCGGACAGCCCGCTCATCTATCGCGACTACGTGCGCACCTTTGGCAAGAGCAACTCGACGATCTTGCTCACCGCGGGCTGGACGCGGGACGGGCGCAATAGCTTGATTTATCCTACCGAAGGTGCGTTGCACCGGGCCGGTGTGGAGACCGGAGTGCCGGGCGGCACCCTCAAGTACTACAAGCTGAACTATCAGTACCAACGCTACTTTCCGCTGACGCAGACGCTCACCTTCATGCTCAACGGCGAATTCGGTTACGGCGACGGCTACGACGGCAAGCCACTGCCGTTCTTCAAGAATTTCTACGCCGGCGGAGTGAACTCGGTGAGGGGGTTCAAGGCCTATACAATCGGTCCGAAGGACGAACACAACGATCCGCGCGGTGGCAGCCGCAGGCTCCTCGGCAACGCCGAACTGCTTTTTCCTTTCCCGGGGCTGCGGCACGACCGCTCGGTGAGGGTCTCTACATTCCTCGATGCTGCAACCGTGGGGGACACGTTCAGTGGCGGGGACCTGCGCTATTCTGCGGGCATGTCGGTGCTATGGGTGTCCCCGTTCGGCCCGTTGAAGGTGAGTGCCGCGGTGCCGCTGCGCGACAAGCCCGGGGACCGGACGCAGCCGTTCCAGTTCACATTTGGCGGCGTGTTCTAGTCATGCACGCCGCCGTTCTAGGGTCAGGTTCAACGGCAAGGAGATTCCATTGAAGTTCTTATACTCGACATTCACGGCTCTGGCGCTCTCGTTCGGCATCGTGGCGGTCGAGGCGGCAGACATCAAGGTGGGCTACGTCGACGGAGACCGGATCAACCGCGAGTCCGTTCCGGCCGAGCGCGCGAGCAAGCAGCTGGAGAAGGAGTTCGCTCCGCGGGGAAAGGAACTCGAGCGGCGCGAGGCCCAGATCAAGGCGCTGCAGGGCCAGCTCGAGAAGGACGCGCTCACGATGAGCGCAGGCGACCGCCGGGCGAAGGAACAGGAGCTCGCCAAGCTCACCCTCGACTTCCAGCGCATGCAGCGGGAGTTCCGCGAAGACCTCAACATCCGCCGCAACCAGGAGCTCTCGGGCCTGCTCGAGCGCGCGAATCGCGTGATCCGGCAGATCGCGGAAGCCGAAAAATTCGACCTCATCGTGCAGGATGCAGTCTATCGCAGCCCGCGAATAGACATCACCGACCGGGTGCTCAAGGCGCTCGCCGAAGGAAAATAAGCAGAACCCGGCGCGGCTGCGGCCATCGCATGTCCGGCGCGCCGGAGGCAAGCGGAGTTCCCGGTTTTCCGGCCATGGCACCCGACGAACGCACGTCCTATACTCTGCGCGAGATCGCGGAGCGCCTCGGCGGGGAGATTTCCGGCAACCCTGAAGTCCGCGTGCGGCAGGTTGCCACGCTCGAGAACGCCACCGGCGACACCATCAGCTTTCTCGCGAACGATCGCTATCTTGCGCAGCTGAAGAGCACGCGGGCGGGCGCCGTCATCGTGAGCCGCACGGCGCACGAAGCCACGGAGATCCCGCGGATCGTGTGCACCAACCCGTACGCGTATTTCGCAAGGGTATCGGCATTGCTCAATCCCGAGCCGGCGCCGCAGCCAGGCGTGCACGACACGGCCGTGGTCGACCGTACCGCCACGGTCGAGGCTGGCGTGGAGATCGGGCCCCACGCCGTCGTCGGGCGCAACGCGAGTATCGGCGCCCAGAGCATTATCGGAGCTGGATGCTACGTTGGCGAAGATGCGGTGATCGGTCGCAGCGCGCGGCTCTATCCGAACGTCACCGTCTATCATGGGTGCGTGCTCGGAGATCGCGTCATACTGCACTCGGGGGTCGTGGTGGGAGCGGATGGATTTGGCATCGCGATGGAAGACGAACGCTGGCGCAAAGTGCCCCAGATCGGGCGCGTGGTGATCGGGGACGACGTCGAGGTGGGGGCCAATACGACCATCGATCGCGGCACGCTCGAGGACACCGTGATCGAGGACGGAGTGAAGCTCGACAACCAGATACAGGTCGGCCACAACGTGCGCATCGGTGCGCACACGGCGATCGCCGCCTGCGCAGGCATCGCCGGCAGCGCCAAGATCGGGCGTCATTGCCGGATCGGCGGGGCGTCGGGCATCGCCGGGCATCTCACGATTGGCGACAATGTCGAGATCTCGGCCCACACACTGATCACGAAGTCGATCGAGCGCGCGGGTGCCTATGCCGGGGCCTACCCGTTCGGCGCGCAGAGCGAGTGGCGCAAGAATGCGGCGCAGCTGCGGCACCTGAACGAGCTTGCGGAGCGCGTCCGGGAGCTCGAGAAAACACTCGCCCGCCTGGAAAGGAGCAAGCCTTGAGCAGCATGGACATCCACGAGGTTCTCGAGTACCTCCCGCATCGCTATCCTTTCCTGCTTGTGGACCGCGTGGTTGCGTGCGAGCCGGGCAAGAGCATCAGCGCGGTGAAGAACGTGACGATCAACGAGCCGTTCTTCAGCGGGCATTTTCCGCACCATCCGGTGATGCCGGGCGTGCTCATCATCGAGGCGCTGGCGCAGACCGCGGCGATCCTCTCGTTCCGGACGATGAACCACAAGGCCGACGAGAAGTCGGTGTACTACTTCGTCGGCATCGATAAGGCGCGCTTCAAGCGGCCGGTTGTTCCGGGAGACACGCTTGCGCTCGCGGTTGAGCTCAAGCGCTACGCGCGCAACATGTGGTTCTTCAGCGCGAAGGCGCGCGTCAACGACGCGGTGGTCACCGAGGCCGAGCTGATGTGCACGATACGCTCGATCGAAGAGGCGGCGGGCGGTAAATGAGCTCCGGGGTCGTGCGCGGTCGGGCGCGCGCTTGCGAGCGGTGAGGAACGTGCCCCCGACATGATCCATCCCACCGCGATTGTGCATCCCGGCGCGAAGCTCGCCGCGGACATCGAGATCGGGCCGTACACCGTGATCGGCCCGCACGTGGAAATCGAGCCCGGCTGCTGGATCGGAGCGCACACCGTGATCACCGGCCACACCCGGATCGGCCGCGACAACCGGATTTCCCAGTTCGTCTCGCTCGGGGAGGCGCCGCAGGACAAGAAGTACCGCGGCGAGCCAACGCGCCTCGAGATCGGGAACAACAACACGATCCGCGAGTTCTGCACGTTCAACCGCGGCACGGTCCAGGATGCGACGGTGACGCGGATGGGGGACGACAACTGGATCATGGCCTACGTGCACCTGGCGCATGACTGCCAGATCGGCAGCCACACCGTGTTTGCGAACAACGCGCAGCTTGCCGGGCACGTGCAGGTCGGAGATTACGCGATCCTCGGCGGGTTCACCGTGGTCCACCAGCGCTGCCGGATCGGGGCGCACAGTCTTACCGGGCTGGGCACGATCGTGCTCCAGGATGTGCCTCCGTTCGTCACGGCCTCGGGAAATTCCGCCAGGCCCTTTGGTGTGAACTCGGAAGGGCTGAAACGGCGCGGCTACAGCGCCGACACCATCACCCGCCTCAAGCGCGCGTACAAGACGCTCTACAAGTCGCGTCTGACGCTCGAGCAGGCAAAGGCAGAGCTCGCGGTCCAGGCGAAGGAGTGCCCGGAGGTGCGGGCTTTTTCGGAGTTCCTGTCGAATTCCGTCCGCGGCATCGTGCGCTGACGATGCCGGGCGCGCCCCTTTCGATCGGTATCGTCGCCGGCGAAGCGTCCGGAGATACGCTGGGCGCGCATCTCATCGGCGCGCTGCGTGCGCGGCGGCCACACCTTCGTTTTGCCGGCGTGGGCGGGCCCAAGATGCAGGCGGCGGGCATGGAGATCCTGTTTCCGCTCGAGAAGCTCGCCGTGCGTGGATACGTGGAGGTGCTGCGCCACTACGCCGAGATCGTCGGCATACGGCGCAAGCTCGCCGCACATTTCCGGCGCGAGCCGCCCGCGCTCTTCATCGGGGTGGACGCTCCGGATTTCAATCTCGATCTGGAGCGCAAGCTCAAGTCCGCTGGGATACCCTCGGTGCATTACGTGAGCCCGCAGCTCTGGGCGTGGCGCGGCGGCCGCATCGGCAAGATCCGGCGCGCAGTATCGAAAATGCTGGTGGTGTTTCCGTTCGAGGAGGCGTTGTACGAGCAGGCCGGCGTTCCCGTAAGCTACGTCGGTCACCCGCTGGCGGACATGCTCGCGCAGCTGCCAGGCCGCGCGGAGATCCGCGAGCAGCTGCGGCTGTCGGGTGCGGCAAAGATCATCGCGCTGCTGCCCGGAAGCCGCGTGACCGAGGTCGAGCAGATGGCGAATCTCTTCGTGGATACCGCCGTGCAGATCGCCGCCGCGGCGCCGGATGTCCTGTTTCTGGTCCCGATGGTGAACCGTGCCACGCGCGCGGCGTTCGAATCGGCGCTATATCGGCGCCGGACGGGCGAGCTCAATCTGACGATTTTGTTCGGGCATGCCCACGAGGCGATGGTTGCGGCCGACGTCGTGCTGGCCGCGTCGGGAACGGCGACGCTCGAGGCGGCGCTGCTTGCGCGGCCGCTGGTCATCACCTACCGGATGCCGCGCCTGAGCTGGTGGATCATGAAGAGCAAGCATTACCAGCCCTACGTGGGCCTGCCGAACATTCTTGCGGGGGAATTCGTCGCGCCGGAGTTCCTGCAGGACGATGCCACGCCGGAAAATCTGTCGCAGGCCGTGCTCAACCTGATGTACGATATGGGCGTGCGGCACCGTGTGGAGGCGCGTTTTTCCACAATGGCGCGGGAACTCAGGCAGAACAGCGCAAAGCGGCTGGTGGACGCGCTGCTTCCCATGGTAGATGGCGCGGGCGCGCGATGAATCTTGTGTGCGGCATCGACGAAGCCGGAAGGGGCCCGCTCGCCGGGCCCGTGTACGCGGCAGCCGTCATCCTCGATGCCGGTTTGCGCCTGGACGGCCTTGCGGATTCGAAGCGGCTCGGTCCGCAACGGCGCGCCGAGCTCAGCGACGAGATCAAGGCGTGCGCGGTCGCCTGGGCGGTCGGAAACGCCACCGTCGAGGAAATCGACGAAATCAACATCCTGCAGGCAAGCCTGCTGGCGATGACCCGCGCGGTGAACGGACTCGCGATCGCTCCGCGCGAGGCGCTCGTAGACGGAACGCACCGGCCGCGGCTGCCGATGCCGGTGCACGCGATCGTGCGCGGTGACCAGACCGTTGCTGCGATTCAGGCTGCGTCCATACTGGCGAAGGTTGCGCGCGACGCGGAGATGGTCTCGCTGCATCGGCTCCATCCGCAGTACGGGTTCGACCGCCACAAGGGTTATCCGACGCTCGCGCATCTCGCGGCGCTGCGCAAATACGGCGTATCCTGCGTGCACCGGAGAACTTTCGCTCCGGTGCGCGCCCTGCTCGAGGTGGAAAGCCAAGCATGAAACTCGCGGTCATGTTCCACTTGCTAGGCGCGGTGGTATGGATCGGGGGGATGTTCTTCGCGTATCTCGCGCTGCGGCCCGCGGCTTCGCGCCTCGAGCCCCCGCAGCGCCTGCCCTTGTGGGCCGCGACGCTGGAGCGATTCTTCCGGTGGGTGTGGGCCGCCATCGCGCTGATACTCGCAAGCGGTTTCTACATGGTGGCGATAATCGCGGAGCTGGGCCGGGTGCCGCTCCATGTCCATCTCATGCTCTACATCGGCATCGTCATGACGCTGATCTTCGCTTACGTCTATTTCTCGCCCTTTCCCACGCTGCGGCGAGCGGTCGCCGCGCAGGACTGGCAGGCCGGCGCCCGTGCGCTGAACCAGGTCCGCATCGCGGTCGCGGTGAACCTGGCGCTGGGCCTGCTCACCATCGTGGTGGCAACGGCGGGCGGGAGCTGAGGAAAGCCGGTTAGCCGAGTTCGGCCAGGAGCTTGCGCAAGGAGTCGCGCTCGCGCTGTACCGTGACGAGGTGGCGGCGTTTGCGTATCTGGGCCTTCAACGCGCTGTAATACGCCGGCTTGCTTTCGGCTCGCCGCATCAGGCGGGCGAGAGGGCGCTCGTTTCCCACTGGGTAGTAGCCCGCGTATCGCGCGCCGAGCATGCCGATGTTGCCCGAAATGCGCGATGCGATGACCGGCACTCCGGCGGCGAGCGCCTCCGAAACCACGTTGGCGCCGCCTTCCATGCGGGAGCTGATTACCATCAGGCGGCTGCGTACGAGCCGCTGCATGGCCTTCCAGTGGGGAAGCTCGCCGAGCCAGCGATAACGTGGCTCGCGCGCGGCCCAGGCCCGCGCTGCGTGAGCCATATCCGGGGTCATGGCCCCGCCGAGATGGGTGACGCGGATGCGGCTGTCCGGCGGCAGAAAAGCGAGAGCAGCGGCGGCGCGAAACGGGTCCTTTTCCTCCCGCAGGTGACCGCACACCACGATCTCGAAGCGGGTCTTGAGCGGCGTGGCCGCTGCCGGCACACGGGCCGACTGATAGATGACCCGCGTTTTGCGGCGCAAGGGCGGTGCTAGCTCCGCGAGCGCCCTATCCTGGAGCACCACCAGGCGGGTCGCGAGCTGCAGGGACCGCCGGGCGTCGGGCTCGAGCGCGATGTCGCGGTACAGATCCGTTCCGGTGAGCGTGACCACGAGCGGACGCTCGGGGCAGGCCGCGGCAAAGCGCCTTATCGAATCGTAGCTGCGGCGCGCGTGCAGCGCGATCATCAGGTCCGCCGCGGTTCCGTCCCACGAAACCGCGACCGTCACGCGATGGCCGAGCGCCCGCAACAGGCTCGCCCAGCGGGCGGCAGTATTGCGGTTGCCATGGCGCGAGCCGGCCTTGGCGGGAGTGACGATGACGATTTTCACGGCGTGGCGTTGAGGCTAAACTCTAGAATCCATTTTCTCACGATCCCGGATGAGCGAGCCAAGCACACTTTCGGGTTCCGCAGCCTTGCAACGCATGCTGATGGAGGCGCGCGCCCGCACGCTGGAATTCGCGCATGACCTTACGGGCGAGCGGCTGCTCGGTCCGCGGCTGCGCATCGTGAATCCTCCGCTGTGGGAGATCGGCCACCTGGCATGGTTCCAGGAATACTGGTGCCTGCGTCATCGTCCGGGCGCGGAACTGTTGGCGTCGAGCGTCGCACACGCCGATCAGCTCTATGACTCGTCCAAAGTTCCGCATGGCGCGCGCTGGGACCTGCCGCTGCCAAGCTTCGACGAGACTCTTGCCTATCTCGAGCACGTGCTCGAGCGCGCCGTCGAGCGCCTGGAGAGGGAAGGGGCAACGAGGCATCTGCGTTATTTCGTGCAGCTTGCAGCGTTTCACGAAGAGATGCATAACGAAGCGTTCAGTTACACGCGGCAAACCCTGGCCTATCCGGCGCCCGCTGCGCGCGGAGCTGCGTCAGGCCCGAACGAAGCCGGGCCATGCGCGGGCGATGCCGCGATCGCAGGCGGCGATTTCATGCTCGGCGCCGCGTCCTCGGACGACAGCTTCGCGTTCGACAATGAGAAATGGGCGCACGCCGTGAAGATCGCTCCCTACCGGATCGCGCGCGCTCCGGTGACGAACGGCGAGTTTGCGGCATTCGTGGAAGACGCCGGTTATCTCCGGTGCGAGTTGTGGAGCGAGGCGGGCTGGAACTGGCGCCAGGGCGCTCATGCCGATGTGCCCGTTTACTGGGAAAGAGACGGCGCCGGGTGGGTACGGCGTCTTTATGACCGGCGCGAACGGCTGCAGCGGGATGCACCGGTCATCCATGTCAACTGGTATGAAGCCGATGCCTACTGCCGCTGGGCCGGACGCCGCTTGCCGACCGAAGGCGAGTGGGAATTCGCGGCGGCGACCGCACCCGGGTCGCCGCTCAAGCGACGGTATCCGTGGGGCGGCGGCGAGCCTACCGCGGAACGCGCCAACCTCTACGGCGCGGGCGGAGGCTGCGCCGATGCCGGTGCGTTCGCCGCAGGCGACAGCGGCTGGGGATGCCGCCAGATGCTGGGAAACGTGTGGGAATGGACCGCGGACTGGTTCGGCCCGTATCCCGGTTACGTTGTCGATCCCTATCGCGAATACTCGGAGCCGTGGTTTGGTGACCACAAGGTGTTGCGGGGCGGCTGTTTCGCGACGCGCGGCGGGCTGTTGCGGAACACGTGGCGAAATTTTTATACACCCGACCGTCGCGACGTGTACGCGGGCTTCCGGACCTGCGCCGCATGAAGCGGATCACCTCTGCGGCGAACGCCAGGTTTCGCTCCCTGCGCGAGCTCACGCATTCTTCCCGCGAGCGCAAGAAGTCCGGGCGGTCCGTGCTCGACGGTCCTCACCTCGTCTGCGCCTATCGGGACTGCGTGGGCGCGCCGGAGGAGCTCATCGTGAGCGAAACCGGTGTAGACAAGGCCGAAGTGAAGGCGATACTCGCGAGCATGAAGGAGATCGCGCCCGTCCTGCTGAGCGACGCCTTGTTCAATGAGATCTCTCCGGTGGTGACGCCCACGGGAGTCATGGCCGTGATCAGGACGCCACGACTGCAGCGGCCGAGCGACGGAATGAGCGCCTGCATCATGCTCGACGGTGTGCAGGATCCGGGCAACCTGGGCTCGATCCTGCGCTCGGCCGCGGCGGCCGGAGTGCGCGATGTGCTGCTATCGGAAACCTCGGCTCATGCCTGGTCTCCGCGCGTGCTTCGCGCCGGGATGGGGGCCCATTTCATGCTCAGTGTGTACGAACAAGTCGATCTTCGGGAAGCGATCCGCGGCTACAAGGGGAGAGTGCTCGCGACGGTCCGGGATGGAGCGCGCTCCGTCTACGAGACGGACCTCACGGGGCTGACGGCGCTTCTGTTCGGGAGCGAAGGCGGCGGGGTATCGCCCGAACTGAAGAAGGCGGCGCACGCGGAAGTGTCGATCCCGATGCCGGGCGGCGGCGATTCACTCAACCTGGCCGCTGCGGTTGCCGTCTGCCTGTTCGAGCGCGTACGACAGTTAGCGGTAGGCGGTAAGCGGTAAGCGGTTGCATTGGACTCGCCTATTTCGGACAGCTCCCGCGCATCGCTTGCTGTTTACCGCTCACTGCTCACCGCTTACTAAATGGCTCAGTAGATCCGTCGCAGCAGCTTCGCCTCTTGCAGGATGGTGGTGGCGAGCTCCTCGATTGATTTGCTGGTCGCGTCAAGATAGGGGATACCTTCCCTGCGCATCAGCGCTTCCGCTTCGCGCACCTCGAGCTCGCAGTTCTCCAGAGTCGCATATTTGCTTCCCGGCCGGCGCTCGTTGCGGATCTGCTGCAGGCGGTGCGGAAGGATGGTGAGCCCGTAGAGCCTCGTTCGCAGCGGCCGCAAGTGGCTCGGGAGTCCCATGCTGCTGAAATCTTCCGGTATCAATGGATAGTTGGCGGCGCGGATGCCGTACTGCATGGCAAGGTACAGGCAGGTGGGCGTCTTTCCGCAGCGCGAGACCCCGACCAGTATGACGTCGGCGTCGGACAGATCGCGCGTCGAAGACCCGTCATCGTGCGAGAGGGTGTAGTTCACCGATTCCATCCGGTGATGATAGTCGACGAAGTCGGATACGCGGTGGGAGCGCCCGATGGCGTGCGACGCGTGCAACCCGAGCTCGCGCTCCAGCGGCGAGATGAAGATCTCGAAGCAGTCGAGGTACAGCGCGTTCGCCTGCCCGATGACTTGCGCGATCTCGGTCCTCGCAAGCGTGCTGATCACGATCGGTCTCACGCCGTCGGCGGCTCCCTGCTGGTTGATCCTCGAGACCGTCTCGTGCGCTTTCTCGATGGAATCCACGAAGGGCAGCGTCACTTCGTTGAACTGCACGTCGTCGAATTGCGTGAGCAGGCTGTGCCCCAGCATTTCCGCCGTGATGCCCGTGCGGTCGGAAACAAAGAACGCGGTGCGCTTGCGCATCGAGAACTGCCAGCAATGAAGTTTGCCGGTAAAATAACGTGTTTTGGCGACCGGCACAAATCATAAGCGTCCATCATGACCAAGAGCTCCCTGATACTCGACCTCGCCGCGCTGCGCATGAAGGATGTCGCCGCGGTCGGCGGGAAGAACGCGTCGCTCGGCGAGATGATCGGCCATCTCGGCGGGGCGGGGGTGCGTGTCCCCGAGGGCTTCGCGACCACGGCGCGTGCGTACCACGATTTCCTCGCCCAGAACGGGCTCGACAAGCGGATTTCGACGAAACTTGCCGGCCTTGACGCGGACGACGTGAACGCGCTCTCCCAATGCGGGGAGGAGATCCGCGGCTGGATCGTCGCGCAGGAATTCCCGTCGAAGCTCAAGGAAGAGATCGTTGCGGCCTACGAAAAGCTCGCAGCGGCGGCGGGTGGCAAGGCGTCGTTCGCGGTGCGCTCGTCGGCTACCGCGGAGGATCTCCCGGACGCATCATTCGCCGGGCAGCAGGAAACGCTCCTGAACGTGCGCGGCAAGGACAGCGTGCTCGTGGCGGTCAAGCACGTATACGCCTCCCTCTACAATGACCGCGCGATCTCGTACCGGGTGCACAAGGGTTTTGCGCACGACGGGCTCGCACTTTCGGCGGCGGTGCAGCGCATGGTGCGGGCTGACCTCGGCGCGAGCGGCGTCGTGTTCACCCTGGACACCGAATCGGGATTCGACGGGGTCGTTTTCATCACGGGATCCTACGGCCTCGGGGAGACCGTGGTGCAGGGGCAGGTCAATCCCGACGAATTCTACGTCTACAAGCGCGGGCTCAAGGAAGGCAGGCCGTGCATCGTTCGCCGTGCTCTCGGATCGAAGGCGCTGAAGATGGTCTATGCGGAAGCGGGCGACGGCGCGCGCGCGGTGAAGACGCTGCCGGTTCCCGATGCCGACCGGCGGCGCTTCTGCATCAGCGACGCGGAGGTCGAGGAGCTCGCGCGCTACGCGCTCGCGATCGAGGAGCATTACGGCCGCCCGATGGACATCGAATGGGGCAAGGATGGCTCCGACGGGCGCATCTACATCCTGCAGGCACGCCCGGAGACCGTGAAAGCGCAGGGGCAGGTGGACCGGCTGCGGCGTTTCCGCCTCAAGGAACGCTCGGAGATCCTGACTTCCGGGCGGGCCATCGGGCAGCGTATCGGCAGCGGACTGGTGCGCCTGGTGAAGAACGCCTCCGAGATGTCCCGGGTGCAGGAGGGTGACGTGCTGGTCACCGACATGACCGATCCCGATTGGGAGCCGATCATGAAGCGCGCCGCGGCAATCGTCACCAATCGCGGCGGGCGCACCTGCCACGCCGCGATCATCGCGCGCGAGCTGGGCATACCGGCGGTGGTGGGGTGCGGGGACGCGACGAAAGTCCTGAAGGACGGCCGCCCCGTGACCGTGTCGTGTGCGGAAGGGGACACCGGCTTCGTGTACCGGGGCAAGCTCGAAACCGAGGTGATCGACCTCTCGCTCTCGAGCATGCCGAAGCCGCCGGTCAAGATCACGATGAACGTGGGCAATCCGGAACTTGCGTTCGAGTTCCAGCGCCTGCCCAACGAGGGCGTGGGACTCGCGCGGCTCGAATTCATCATCGCCCGCATGATCGGGGTGCATCCCAAGGCGGTGCTCGCTTATCCGGACGTCCCGATGGACGTCAAGGTGGCGGTGGAGCAGCACAGCGCGGGCTATCCGGATCCGGTGAGCTTCTACGTCGAGAAGCTGGCCGAAGGGGTGGCGACGCTCGCTGCAGCGTTCTGGCCCAAGCCCGTGATCGTGCGCCTTTCGGATTTCAAGTCGAACGAATACTCGAGCCTCACCGGCGGTGCCCGTTACGAGCCGCGGGAGGAGAACCCGATGCTGGGTTTCCGGGGGGCTGCGCGCTTCGTCGCGTCCTCGTTCCGCGACTGCTTCGAGCTCGAGTGCCGCGCGCTGAAGAAGGTGCGCGACGAGATGGGGCTCACGAACGTGGAGCTCATGGTGCCGTTCGTGCGCACCGTGGACGAGGCCGGGAAGGTGCTCGCGGCGCTTGCCGGTCACGGGCTGAAGCGCGGGAAGAACGGGTTGCGGATCATCATGATGTGCGAGATCCCGTCCAATGCTCTCCTCGCCGAGCAGTTTCTCGAGCACTTCGACGGCTTCTCGATCGGCTCGAACGACCTTACCCAGATGACCCTGGCGCTCGATCGCGATTCCGCGCTGGTGGCCGAAGCTTTCGACGAGCGCGACGCGGCGGTAAAGCATCTGCTGCACCTCGCCATCCGGGCATGCCGCAAGGCCGGGAAGTACGTGGGCATCTGCGGCCAGGGGCCCTCCGATCACCCGGATCTCGCGAAATGGCTGGTGGAGGAGGGGATCGAGAGCCTGTCGCTCAATCCCGACACCGTGATCGAAACCTGGCTCTACCTCGCCCGCGAAGCCGGAAGCGCCCCAAAGCGCTAGCAGCGCCTCCCGGCTCGCGGTTCAATGTTCAAGGTTCGAGGTTCAAGGTCCTGGAGCCGGGGTCCGGACGTCGAACGTTGAACCTGGAACTTGGAACCTGGAACGCCAACGCAATGATGCGTTGGCGTTGGACGTCCGCGGTTTTTCCGATAAAATAGGCAAACCGTCGGCTTATGCGATGACCAAATACATCTTTGTCACGGGTGGTGTAGTTTCCTCTCTGGGCAAAGGTATCGCCGCCGCTTCCCTGGCCGCCATCCTCGAATCGCGCGGCCTCAAAATCTCGATGATCAAGCTGGATCCCTACCTCAACGTGGATCCGGGGACCATGAGCCCGTTTCAGCATGGCGAGGTGTTCGTCACGGAGGACGGCGCCGAGACCGATCTGGACCTGGGCCATTACGAGCGTTTTCTCGACGCCAAGATGAGCAAGCGCAACAACTTCACCACCGGGCAGATCTACGAGAGCGTGATCAAGAAGGAGCGGCGCGGCGATTACCTCGGCGGCACCGTTCAGGTGATCCCGCACATCACCGACGAGATCAAGCTGTCCATCCGCCGCGGCGCAGCGGATGCGGAGGTCGCTATCGTCGAGGTCGGCGGCACGGTCGGCGACATCGAGTCGCTGCCGTTCCTCGAGGCCATCCGCCAGATGGCCATCGAGCTGGAGCGTGACAACTATTGCTTCATTCACCTCACGCTCGTGCCGTACATCGCCTCGGCCGGCGAGATGAAGACCAAGCCCACCCAGCATTCGGTGAAGGAGCTGCGCGAGATCGGCATCCAGCCCGACGTACTGCTGTGCCGTGCCGACCGGCCCCTGCCTGAAGATGAGCGCAGGAAGATCGCGCTCTTCACCAACGTTCCGGTGGAGGCAGTCATCTCGGCGATGGATGTCGACAGCATCTACAAGATACCCGCGATGCTGCACGCGCAGCGTCTGGATGAGATCGTCTGCCGCAAGCTGGGCCTGCAAAGGCCGGCGGCAGATCTCGGGAGCTGGGAGAAGCTCGTATACGCGCTGGAGCATCCGCAGGGCACGGTCAACATCGCCCTGGTCGGCAAATACGTGGACCTCACCGAGTCGTACAAGTCGCTGACCGAGGCACTGATCCATGCCGGGATCCACACGGGCGCCAGGATCAAGATCCACTACATCGATTCGGAGAGCATCGAGAAGAACGGCATCGCGTGCCTCCACAGCATGGATGCCGTGCTGGTGCCCGGGGGGTTCGGCCGGCGCGGGATGGAGGGCAAGATCAAGGCCATCCGTTACGCGCGCGAAAACGGCGTGCCGTATCTCGGGATCTGCCTGGGCATGCAGCTCGCAGTGATCGAGTACGCGCGTAACGTGGCAGGTCTCGCGGGGGCGCACAGCACCGAATTCGATCCGGATACGCCGCACCCGGTGGTCGCGCTGATCACGGAATGGCAGGATCGGGATGGCCGCATCGAGCGCCGGGACGCCAGATCGGAGCTTGGCGGCACGATGCGGCTGGGTGGCCAGGAATCCCTGCTCGAGGCGGGCTCGCTGGTGCGCTCGGTATACGGGCAGGAGCGCATCATGGAGCGCCATCGCCACCGCTACGAGGTCAACAACCATTACCTGCCGCGGCTCAGGGAAACGGGGCTGAGGGTCAGCGGCGTTTCGGTCAAGGACCGGCTGTGCGAAATGGTGGAATTGTCCGGCCATCCGTGGTTCGTCGGCTGTCAGTTTCACCCCGAGTTCACTTCCACTCCGCGCCATGGTCATCCGCTGTTCAAGGCATTCGTGCAAGCGGCATTGCACGCCACGCGCTCCGAGCGGCCCGCTGTCGCGGGGGATGCCGGACGGCTCAAGAACATCGCCTGAGGACCTCGAATCATGCCCCTGCGCCCGCGACGAACCTCCTGGACTCCGTCGCCGCCGGAGCGCGGCGGGCGCGCAGCGCCGGGGGCGGGCCGCAGCGCGAGACCCGCGGCTAGGCGGGGACGGGGCCGATGAAGCTCTGCGGGTTCCAGGCGGGACTGGATCAGCCCCTGTTCCTGATAGCGGGGCGCTGCGGACTCGGCGGGCGCGCAGCGCCGGGGGCGGGCAGCAGCGCGAGGCCCGCGGCTAGGCGGGGACGGGGCCGATGAAGCTCTGCGGGTTCCAGGCGGGACTGGATCAGCCTTTTTTTCTCATAGCGGGCCCCTGCGTGGTCGAATCGCGCGACCTTGCGCTCGATACAGCGGGCGCGCTGAAGGAGATTTGCGCCGAGGTCGGGATCCCGCTGATCTATAAATCGTCGTACGATAAAGCCAACAGGACATCTATAAAATCGTTTCGGGGCCATGGGATCGAGAAAGGTCTTGAGATTTTAGGTGAAGTCCGTAAGCAGATCGGAGTACCGGTGCTGACGGACGTGCACGAGCTCGAGGACATCCCGGCCGTCGCGGCGGTCGTGGATGTGCTGCAGACGCCGGCGTTTCTTTGCCGCCAGACCGACTTTGTCTGCGCGGTGGCTGCCGCAGGACGGCCGGTCAACATCAAGAAAGGACAGTTCCTTGCGCCCGCGGACATGAAGAACGTCGTGGAAAAAGCCCGGGCGGCGAGCAAGCAGGACAACATCCTGGTGTGCGAGCGAGGCGTATCGTTCGGCTACAACAATCTGGTATCCGACATGCGCTCGCTCATGATCATGCGCGATACGGGCTGCCCGGTGGTCTTCGACGCCACGCATTCGGTGCAGCTGCCTGGCGGGCAGGGCAGCGCGAGCGGGGGACAGCGCGAATTCGTGCCGGTGCTCGCGCGTGCTGCGGTGGCGAGCGGCGTGGCAGGGGTGTTCATGGAGACACACCCTAATCCGGAAAAAGCACTCTCCGACGGGCCCAATGCGTGGCCGCTCGGGCTGATGAAGCGGCTGCTCGAGACGCTGAAGGCGCTCGATGCGCTGGTCAAGCAGCGCGGATTCGTGGAGGCGCAGCTGTAGAGGTTCGGACAAACATGATCATCGAACACGGACGGGAACAACAATGAGCGCAATAGTCGATGTGATCGCACGGGAGATACTGGATTCGCGCGGATACCCGACCGTCGAAACCGACGTGCTGCTCGAATCCGGAGTGCTGGGGCGAGCCGCCGTGCCGTCCGGCGCCTCGACGGGCAGTCGCGAAGCGATCGAGCTGCGTGACGCCGACGCCGGGCGCTACGGGGGCAAGGGCGTGCTGCGGGCGGTGGAGAACGTGAATACGGAGATCTGCGAGGCGATCATCGGCGTCGACGCCACCGAGCAGAACTTCGTGGACAAGACGCTGATCGATCTCGATGGCACGGAAAACAAGTCCCGCCTCGGCGCCAACGCGATCCTCGCCGTGTCGCTGGCGGTGGCCAAGGCCGCGGCCGAGGAATCGGGGCTCCCGCTGCACCGCTACCTCGGGGGCGCAGGGGCGATGTCCATGCCGGTGCCGATGATGAACGTGATCAACGGCGGGGCGCACGCCGACAACAGCCTCGACATGCAGGAGTTCATGATCATCCCGGTGGGCTTTACCTCGTTCCGGGAAGCGCTGCGCTGCGGTGCGGAGGTCTTCCACGGGCTGAAGAAGCTCCTTGCCGGCCGCGGCCTGTCCACCGCCATCGGCGACGAGGGCGGGTTCGCGCCGCGCCTGCCCAAGCACGAAGCAGCCATCAAGCTCGTCCTCGAGGCGATCGAGGCGGCCGGTTACCAGCCCGGGGAGCAGGTCGCGCTCGGGCTCGATTGCGCCAGCTCGGGGTTCTACGAGGACGGCGAGTACACGCTGGCCTCGGAAGGGCTGACCATGAGCGCGCCGGAGTTCGTGGACTATCTCGCCACGTGGGTGGACAAGTACCCGATCATCAGCATCGAGGACGGCATGGCGGAAAATGACTGGGACGGCTGGAAGCTGCTCACCAAGCGCCTCGGAAAGGACGTGCAGCTGGTGGGTGACGACCTCTTCGTGACCAACACCCAGTACCTCAAGCAGGGCATCGCGAAAGGCGTGGCCAACTCGATCCTCATCAAGGTCAACCAGATCGGAACGCTGACCGAGACCTTCGCCGCGGTCGAGATGGCGCGGCGCGCCGGATATACGGCGGTAGTCTCGCACCGCTCCGGGGAGACCGAGGACACCACCATCGCCGACATCGCGGTCGCGACCAACGCGCTGCAGATCAAGACCGGATCGCTGTCGCGTTCCGACCGGCTCGCCAAGTACAACCAGCTGCTGCGCATCGAGGAGGATCTCGGGGATACGGCCGCCTACCCGGGTCGGGGGGCGTTTTATCAGCTGCGCTGACGCGGAAAGGCGACGAAAGAGAAGGGAGAGGAGACAGCGGAGAGGAGAGAGGCGTGGCACCGAATTGCGGTTCTCGTGTCAGGTTGGGTAGCCTCTCTCTCGCCTCGTCTGTCGGCCGCCCGCATTCATGATGCGGCTGCTTGGCCTCGTGCTCGCGGCGCTGGTCCTGCTGATCCAGTATCCCCTCTGGTTTGGAAAGGGCGGTTGGCTGCGGGTGTGGGAGGTGGAGCAGCAGATCCAGGGGCAGCGCGAAATCAATCGCCAGCTGCGGGCGCGCAACAACGCGCTCGATGCCGAGGTGCGCGATCTCAAGACCGGGCTCGATGCGATCGAGGAGCGGGCCCGGAGCGAACTTGGCATGGTCAAGCACGACGAAGTCTTCTTCCAGATCGTGGATGAGGCGCCGCTGCGGGAGCGGGGCAAGCCTTGACATTCGCCGTTGCCGAGCGCGTGGTACCGGACCGGACCGGACTGAACAGCCTCTGACGGTAGCGGTCGCAAGTGCTGCGCCGCGCGGAGGTCAGCCGGGCTGGTGCGTCTCGACCGCGTCGCCGACGGCCGGAAGGTAGACTTCCTGGTTGAACACGTTCTGCAGGAAGAACAGGCCCACGAAGCAGATGACCGCGGCAATCACCGGGGTCATGACCCAGCCCACGGTGATCCGCGCCAGCACGTACCAACGGATGTTGTGGGCTTCCTTGACCAGCGCGACACCGATCACGGCGCCGATGATGGCCTCCGTACTCGAGATCGGCACCAGCGGGATCGTCGGCAGGCCCAGGCCCGCGAGCACCGCTTCGAGGTTCCTCGATGCGAACAGGATGAGCACGATCGAGTGCGCCATCACCACCACCCAGGCAGCGACCGGGGAAAGGGTGAACAGCCCCGCGCCCACGGTGTGCATGACCTTGCCGGAATAGGTGCAGGCGCCGATTGCGATGGACAGCCCGCCCAGCACGGCCAGCTGCTGCGCCGGCGTGATGGTCAGAAAGCCATCGATGGTGAACGGCGTGAAGGGCGAGGTCTCGATGAATACGCCGACGACATTGGCGACATTGCTCGCTCCCAGGCTGTAGGCCCCCAAGGCGCCGGCCACGATCAGTCCCAGGCGGGTGTACATGTCGAGGCGCACCATATGAACCTTCGCCGCCGCCAGAGCCGCCCGGGTGGCGACGAAGAGAACCATCGCGAATCCCGCGGCCAGCACCGGGCCCACGACGAGTCCGATCAGGATGCTCCTCAGTGAATCGAGATCAGGCCAGGTTTCGCTGAACAGGTTCCAGCCGACGACCGCCCCGACGATCGCCGCGGTGGTCGAGACCGGCAAGCCGGCGCGCGTCATCATGAACACCGCGACGGCCGCCGCCAGCGCGGCCATGAAGGCGCCGGCGGGGGCGTCGATCGAACCCAGTTTTCCCACCGTCTCGGAAGTGCCGCTGCCGCTGATGACTGCGCCGAGCACCACGAATACGGCGCCGATCGCCGCGGCCGTGGTGAAACGGATCATGCGCGTGCCGACGGCCGTGCCGAATACGTTGGCGAGATTATTGGCGCCGAGGGCCCAGCCGAAAAACAGTCCGCTGCTGAGGAAGATGAAGGCCGATATGTCCATGGGCGCGGTGCCCGGTCATACCGTGCGCTTGATGGTGTAGATCGCCAGCCGGTCCGCCACGTCCTCGGCGCGGTCGGCAATGTCGTCGATCTTCTCGACGAAATAGCGCAGCTGCATCTTGGCCGGCAAGGCGAGGCTCGATTCGAAGACCGCGCGCTTCAACTTGGTGCTGATCTTGTCGGCTTCCTTCTCGAAGAACATGACCTTGTGGTTGTGATCGGCAACGGCCTCGATATTGCGGAAGAAGGCGCGCGCGCTCTGCGTCAGCGCATCCACGCAATGGACCGTCATGTCGGTCAAGTTGTTGTAGTCGGCCCGGAACGGCTCGGGAATCTCCGGAGTTTCGATCGAGAACGCCCACAGGGCGCCTTCCATCAGATTCATGACCGAGTCCAGCGTCTCGAGAAGCCCGAGCACGTCCCCGCGTGATTCGGGGATGAGCGTCTGCGAATAGAGCTTGATCTCGATCGAGCGCCGCAGGTGGTCGGCGCTGCTCTCCAGCGCGTTGACCTGGGCGAGCTTTTCCTCGAACGCCGGGGTCCGGCCGTGCGCGAGATAGGTCTGCACGGCGATCCGGAACGAGAGCGCGCCTTCCGAGAGCTTGTCGAGAAACTCGTCGATCTCGTTCTCGAGCGCCTTCGTGCGGCGGAACAGCGCGAATTCCCTGGGTACGGCCACGTTCGTTTCCTTCCCCGCGCAGGATTCCTTTAGTCTACCTTGATTTTCCGCGATCGGCGTCCGAGAAGGTAGGCGCATCCTCGGTCAGCACCAGGGGGCGGTTGGTGCCGGCCTTGATCACCTTGGTGCGCAGCATGTGCGAGAGAAAATCGATCAGCGCGACGACGACGATGATCATGATGATGATGAATCCGACCTCGTCCCAAAGGTGGGCACGGATGCGGTCCGACAATGCGAAGCCGATGCCGCCCGCCCCGACGATCCCGAGTATCGTCGCGGAGCGGGTGTTGGATTCGAACATGTAGAGCACGTTTGACAGCATGATCGGAAGCACCTGGGGGAGGATCCCGAAACGCATCGTCTTCACCGCGCTGCCGCCGGCTGCGCGGACGCCTTCGACTTGCTTGCGCTCGACATTCTCGATCGCTTCCGCGAAGAGCTTCGCGAAGATGCCGATGTCCGTGGTCGCGATCGCGAGCACTCCGGCGAGCGGACCCAGCCCGACGGCGCGCACGTAGACGAGCGCCCAGACGAGGGCGTCCGTCCCGCGCAGGAAGTCGAACGAGCGGCGGATCGGAAAGCGCAGGAGCCGGATCGGCAGGACATTTTGCGCGCCGAGAAACCCGAGCGGCACGGCGATGATGGCGGCGATCAGCGTGCCGAGAAAGGCCATGGCGACGCTTTCCATCATCGCCTTGAACAAGTCCCAGAAGACATCCCTCGCCGTCGGTGGAAACAGAGCTCCCGCGATCTTGCCGAACCGGTCCATGCCGTTCATGATCCGGGCCGGCGTGACGTCGAAGCGATACAGACAGAACAGCACGAACGCGAGCAGTCCGAGCAACAGCGCGAGCCGGATCGCGCGCTCGCGCGGCGTTAGCGAAAAAGCGCGCGGGTGGCGCTCGCGCAGCACCGAGAGTTGCCCGGTATCAATAGCAGCCGCGCTCAGGCTCAATGGAGGCTCTCCTTGCCGATGATGCGATGCCGTATCTTTTCGCAGATGAGATCGATCATGGTGATGGTGAGGATGATCATCAGCACGATCGCGCTCACGTCCTCGTAGTAATTGAAGCTGATGGCGTGATAGAGCTCCTGTCCGATCCCGCCCGCGCCCACGAATCCGACGATGGCCGCGGAGCGGATGCTGAGTTCCAGGCGCCACAGCGTGTAGGTAATGAAATTGGGCAGGACCTGGGGCAGCACCGCGAACCGGATGACCTCGAACCAGTTACCCCCCGTGGCCCGCACCCCTTCGAGCTGGCGCTCATCGAGGTTCTCGTTCGCTTCGGCGAACAGTTTTCCGAGCGCGCCGGTCGCGTGCACGCTGAGCGCAAGAAAGCCGGCGAACGGGCCGATGCCGAAAGAGACGACGAAGATCAGGGCATAGACGATTTCCGGCACGGTGCGCGCGATTTCCGCAAGGCGCCGGAAAACGAAATACACCCAGAAATGCGGAGCCAGGTTGCGCGATGCCGCGAAACAAAGAATGAACCCGCCGATCGCGCCGAAGATGGTCGCCATCAGCGCGATCAAAATGGTGTCGAACAGGAGCCCCAGCCAGCGGAAAAACCCGTAATACCAGTAAGCGACATCGCCGAACAGGCTCGTGAGCCGGATCTCTGGCAGCGTGAAGCTCAGGTATTCGCCAATCCGCGGCAGGCCGGCGGCAAGCCGTTGCGGCGTGAAGTTGCTGATATCGGCCGCGAACTTGAATACGACGAGGAAGACGATCGCAAAGCCGATCAGCTGGAGACGCTGCTGTTTGCGCAGGCGCGCGAACTCCTCCTCGAACCGCTTGACCTGGGCGCTGGATGCCTCAGCCTGCATAAACCGTTACTCCCGGCAGGGCGCGAGCGTCACCCGTCGACGCTGCGCGCCCTGCCGCGATGGTTGCTCGCCGCTCGCCCCGTTACTTCTTGCGGCGTTCCTTGGCGAGCTGCTGGCGCAGGTCGACCGCGATCTGATAGACCTTATGCTCGACCACGCGGTAGCCCTGCGACTCGCCCCGCACGACCTCGCGGAACACCTTCGGGTCGTCCTTGTGCAGGTTGAGGAACATGTTCCGCAGTTCGTCTTTCATCTCCTTCGGCAGATCGGAGCGGATCGCGATTACCGGGTTGGGGATGAGATCGGAGACCCAGATGATCCGGATGTCCTCCTTCTTGAGCACGCCGCGGCTCAACATCATGTGCAGACCGCCCCGCGTGTGCTTCTCGACATCGTTGGTCCAGGTGATGGCGCCATCGTAGGCCTTGTCGAGCACGCCGATGATGCTTTGCTCGTGTCCCCCGGAAAAGACGACCTTGCCGAAATGCTTTTCGGGCTCGAGCCCCATCCTGCGGAAGCCCACCAGAGGAAAGACGTAGCCGGACGAAGAGTTCGGCTCCACCCAGGCCCAGACCTTGCCTTTCAGATCGTCGAGGCTCTTGAACGGGCTGTCGGAGCGCACGAATGCAACCGCGTAGTACCCGATCGTGCCATCGGGATTCGTGGGAACGACCAGAGGCTCGACCGCGCCCTTGGTTTCGATCCAGGCTGCAGCGTAGCCTGCGGCTCCCATGTCCATCACCTCGAGCTGCTTGGCGCCGATCGCCTGGATGACGCCCGCGTATTCCGCGGAGAGGAAGAGCTCGAGCTCGAGGCCGAACTTCCTCTTTATGTATTCCCCGAATCCCTTGTAGCGCGTCATGGCCGCCACCTGTGTCTCGACAGCCTGCACGCCGTAGCGGAATTTCGGGAATTGCTTGCGCCAGTCGGACGCCGTCTGGGCAGTCGCACTGTCGCTGACGAACAGGCTGCCGCCGACGAACATCGCCAAGGCCAGGACCAACATCAATGTCTTTGCAGGTCTCATTGTCATTTCTCCTCGCGTCTGTGCTACAGGTGATCGTTGCACATCTTGCGCTGCCGTCTTTCCCGATCGCTCTCAAGTTCTCATGTTCGTCTCTCCTCGCGCGTGCGGATTGGGCCGGTCCCGGCTTGCGCTATCGCGTCCCGGCTCGTGCGATCCGGCTGCCAGGCAGGGCCGTCGAGGTGACGGTCTCGTCAACCTCCTCGTCGCCTTCCCGACCATAGATTTCCTGGATGCGATCCCGGTCCAGTGCCGCGGGCAGGCCGTCGAACACGATCCGGCCCGTGCGCATCCCGAGGAGCCGGTCGCAATAGGTGCGCGCCGTATCGATGGTGTGCAGATTGCAGATCACGGTGATGCCGTCTTCGCGGTTGATGCTGCGCAGTATGTCCATGACCCGCGCTGCGCTGCGGGGATCGAGCGAGGCGATCGGCTCGTCTGCGAGCAGGATTCTCGGCTCCTGCACCAGCGCGCGCGCAATGGCGACGCGCTGCTGCTGGCCGCCCGAAAGCGTGTCCGCGCGTTGCAGGATGAAAGGGACCATTTCCACCCGGTCCAGCGTCATGACCGCGAGCGCGCGCTCCTGCGGCGTGAACATCTTCAGCAGCGAGCGATAGGTCGGCTGATAGCTGAGGCGTCCCATCAGCACATTCGTCAGGACATCGAGGCGAGCGACCAGGTTGAATTGCTGGAACACCATCGCGCACTTCCGTCGCCAGAAGGTCAACTGGCGCCCCTTGAGGGCGGAGACGTCGACCTCGCGTTCGAAAGCGTCGTCGCACAGGACGCGGCCGCTGGTCGGGTCGGCCAGCCGGTTGATCATGCGGAGCAGCGTGGACTTGCCGGCGCCCGAGCGGCCGATAATCCCGAGCATCTGTCCCGTCGGCACCTCGAAAGACAGGTTGTCGACGGCAACGAGCTCGCCGAATTTCTTTGTCAGCCCCTCGATGCGTAACATCAACGGCTCCTCCTCGGCGCCTTGTTTTCGGTGTGCTTGCAACCGCACGGTTGCAACCGCCCTTTCTCGACGCTTCCGTCCCTGATGCTCGTGGCACCCTCACACGGCCGATCACGCATTTTTCTTTCGCCCGGCACGATCTCGCCTCGTTACAACGCTCGTGCCGCGCGGTGACTCACGCGCGACGCAGCCAATGGACGGCCCGATCCGTACGGAATGATTTGAAACAGGGCTGGAGCGGCGGCGCCGCGTTGGAAGAGCCCGTAACTTCCGCCGGACATGCCGCAAACGCGGCAGCGATCCTGGGGAGTGATTGGATTCTAGGCAACAACCCCTGACACGGTCAAGGGTATTATCGGGCCGGGGCAAGGATGGCGCACCGCGATCGCGTTCACGGGTCCGCGATTGCGCCAAGGAACGGAATTGGGAAGTCGATCCGCGTGGCGCGGCGGACGATTCTGCCCATGCGGGGAAGTCCGTGAATTCGGTCGCGGCACGCGCGCGCTTCGAGGCCGCGTGTCGCCGGTCTCTTGACGGAACCAGGCCGATCCACTAACCTATGATTCCAGTTGCCGAAGCGGCTTGGACGCGCCGGAAGTCAGGTGATTTTCCGGCCCGATCCCGATACAAAGCGCGCTTAACGGGCTTTCCGAAGACGGTTCTCCGTCCCAGCCCTTTCGTTCCTTGGTTCGGTTCCTTTGGGGACGAGAGGGCTGTGCATGCCGAAAGCCTGCATTCCCGTAACCGCATACTTTCCGATGCCAGCTGGCGCGCCGCCACGCGTGCGGCCCGCGCTTGCACGGCCGGGTATATGTCTGTGAGGAGAGTCGAGATGTCCGGGTACGAGTTCGATTTCAGCGAAGGCGTGAGGCAGTACAAGACCATCATGGACGGCGGCGACGCGGATTTCATTCCCGTCACCACGCAGATGGCCGAGTTCTGCATGAAGCATCGCGGGATCAACGGGCGCAAGTTCTTCAGCGACCCGGAGGTGTTCGTGCGCGGCAACCTGAGCGTGCAGAAGGAATTCGGGCTCGATGTCCCCGATCTCGTCTGGGACGTCTATTCGGTCGAGGCCGAGGCCCTCGGCGGGCAGATGGCCTGGTTCGACGAACTCTATCCCGCGCTCGACAACACCCATCCGGTCATCCGTGACGAGAAGGACCTCGCGCGGCTCAAGGCGCCCGACCCGTTCAAGGCCGGCCGCATGCCATGGGTTCTCGAGGCGCTGCAGATCTGCAAGGAACTGAGCGGATTCACCCACCACATCCACTATTGCGCGCCGATCAACCTGGCGGCCCAGCTCCTGCAGTTCGAAAAGCTGGTGGTCGCGATTCAGGAGAATCCGAAGTTCGTCCACAAGCTGATGGACTTCATCGTCGAGGAGGTGCTCGCACCCTACATCCAGGCCTATTTCAAGGTTCTTCCCGACGCGACGATTGCCAACGGCAAGGACGCGGTCGGCTCGCTGCCCTTCATCACCGAGGACATGCTCTACGAATTCTCGGTGCCGTACCTGATGAAGCTGCGCAAGCTGTGCGGGAACGGGCCGGGAATCCGTTGCGACAACTGGTGGGGCGATTCCTTCGCCGCGGAGGCCGAGAAGTTCTGGGACACGAAGCTGGAAGTGACGCCGCAATACCTCAAGATCCAGGACCCGGACTGCTTTCGCGTCGGCACCGAGCGCGCCCGCGCGTACGCGGACAAGAAAGGCTGCGCGCTGAGCTTCGGCGTGGGCACCCTGATCCTGCAGAAAGGCACGCCCGAGCAGATCACGCAGCGCATCCACGAATACATGGAGGTCGGCAGCCGCGGTCCGCACGGCAAGAAGTTCTTCCTCTATTTCTGCAGCTTCAGCGCCCAGACACCGGCGGAGCACGTGCGGATCGCCGTCGAAGCGGTGAAGCGCTTCCGGGAGGGGGACCGGCCCTATGCCGGCCAGGTGTTCAGCGGACCCGACAGCATCGCGCCCGAGGCCGCGGGCGGAAAGGGCTTCATGGGGATGGGGGTGAAGTCGCTGGAAGAGGACCAGCAAAGAGCCGGGCGCAAGCAGATTTACCAGGACATCTACGACTCCGTCATGGAGTTCGACGGCAACCGCTGCACCCAGCTCGTCAAGGACGCCCTCGCGGCCGGCGAGCCGGTCCAGGACATACTCGACCAGGGGTTGATCCCGCCGATGGGCCGGGTCGGCGATTTGTTCGCGGCGGGCGAGTTCTTCGTGCCCGAGATGCTCATGGCGGCGAAGGCGATGAAGGCCGGCCTCGAGGTCCTGAAGCCGATCCTGACGCAGAGGAAATCCAAGCCCAAGGGAACCGTGGTCATGGCCACCGTATTCGGCGATCTCCACGACATCGGCAAGAATCTCGTCGGCATGATGCTGGAGGGGGCCGGGTTCAAGGTTGTGGATCTCGGCGTCAACACCAAGGCCGAGAAGATCATCGAGACCGCGAAGCAGGTGAATGCCGACGTGATCGGGCTCTCCGCGCTGCTCACGACCACGATGCCGTTCATGAAGCTGATCATCGAGAAGATCAAGCAGGAAGGGCTGAAGATCCCGGTGATCGTGGGAGGCGCGCCGGTGACGCGGGAATTCGCCAAGGAAGTGGGCGCCGACGGCTATGCGGACAACGCCCCCGAGGCGGTGGAGGTATGCCAGCAGCTGGTGACGAGCGCGGCGGAGGTCGCAGCCTGACCCGGGCGCGGAGCGCGCCGCCGCCCGTGACGCGCGCTGCGGGCGCTCGGTGCCGCGCGTGGAGACGGGCGTGACACGCGGCACGGGAGGGTGACGGTCATGTATGCGATGCGACGGTGGTCCGTGCGCCATGCCCGTGGCCTCGAATGGCTGTACGACACCTTCGCCGCGTTCATGCTGATGCTCGACCCGCTCTGGCGGCGTATCGGGTACGAGCGGCTCGAGGGGCCGGCCGCGACGGTCGAAAAGGCGGTCAAGGGGTTCCTGTTCGACTGCCGGATGTGCGGGCATTGCGTCCTGTCGCACACGGGGATGTCGTGCCCGATGAACTGTCCGAAAGCGTTGCGTAACGGTCCGTGCGGAGGGGTGCGGCCGGACGGGATGTGCGAGATCGAGCCGGAGATGCGGTGCGTGTGGATCGAGGCCTATGAAGGCAGCCTGCGCATGCGCAATCCCGGCAACATCGAAACCATCAACGGGCACATCGACGAGACCTTCAAGAACCGCTCGTCGTGGCTGCGGGTGACGCACGAAGCGGCGGAAGCGCGGCGAGGGTTGCGCGAGGCGTCGGCGGCCGACCTCGTGCGCGGGAGGAACTGACCGTGTACGCGGGAACGCCACCGGCGATGCTCTCCGCGAACGGCGGCGCGAGCGGTCCTTTCGACCACGACACTCCGCCCGAGAAACCCGCCGGCCATTACTCGCGCAGCCGCTTCGAACGGGTGCTGCGAGCCGGTCATTTCGCGGTCACCGCCGAGCTTGCGCCGCCGGATTCCGTCGATCCGGACGAGGTCTACCGGCGCGCCGCCGTGTTCGACGGGTGGGTCGATGCCATCAACGCGACCGATGGCTCCGGCGCCAACGTCCACATGTCGGCCGTCAGCATCTGCGCGCTCCTCACCCGCGCCGGCTACTCGCCCGTGATGCAGATGTCGTGCCGCGACCGCAACCGCATCGCGATGCAGGGCGATGTCCTCGGCGCTGCGGCCATGGGAGTCGGTTGCATCCTGTGCCTCACCGGGGACGGGGTACAGGTCGGCGACCAGCCGGGCGCCAAGCCCGTGTTCGATCTCGGCTCGGTGTCGCTGCTGCGGATGATCCGCTACATGCGCGACGAGAAGCGGTTCCTGTCCGGGCGGCCGCTCACGAAGGGACCGGAAGTTTTTCTCGGCGCGGCCGAGAATCCGTTCTCCCCGCCCTACGAGTTCCGCCCGCTGCGTCTCAAGAAGAAGGTCGAGGCGGGCGCCCAGTTCATCCAGACCCAGTACTGTTTCGACATACCGCTGTTCCGGCGCTTCATGGACCGGGTGTGCGACATGGGCCTGCACGAGAAGGTGTTCATCCTGGTCGGGGTCGGGGCGCTGCCATCGGCGCGCACCGCGCGCTGGGTGCGATCGCACGTGCCGGGCGTGCACATCCCCGAAGAATGCGTCCGGCGCCTGGAGCAGGCGCAGAATCCGGCGGCGGAAGGGCGCAAGCTGTGCGTGGAACTGATGCAGCAGATCAAAGAGACCCGGGGAGTCTCCGGGATCCATGTGATGTCCCCGCGCCAGGAGCAATACCTGGGGGAAATCGTCAAGGAATCGGGTGTGCTGGGCGGGCGCCGCCCGTTTTGCCGGGGCGATCCGCAGCTCCCCATGGCCCAGCCGGCGCACCACGGCGTGTGAGCACTCGCGAAGCATCGCTTTGTCATGCGGGTAGCTCGTCGGCCCGGTCCGGCGGCTCGCGCTCGACTTGCAGTGCGCCACTCGCACATACTCTCCCGAAAACGACGAGGCGTCGAGGATGTCCATAGTGCAGGAGCGCTCCGGCAAGATGGTTTCCGCTGCCAAGGGTTCCGTGGATCCGCCTGCGTCGGGCACCGCCCCGGAAGCGTCTGGCCGGCGGGCGCCGGAACCTTCCATGGCTGGCGCGTGCGGAACCTACGCTCCGAAGGACCTGAGGGTGAGCGTCGAGCAGATCCTCAGATTGCAGGGGTATACCGACCTTGCCCGGGTGCGGCCGGCCGTGAGAAACGCCGCCGAAACGGTCACGACCATGGCCAACCGCATGCTCGCAGCGGATGCGCGTTATCGGCGCGTGGGCATCGCCGATTGCGCCGGCGGTGTGCTGACGCTGGTCGACGGCACACGGGTACGCTGCGATGCTTTCGACAGATATCTTTCCGGATGCCGCGAGATCATCGCTTTCGTGCTGACCCTCGGCGGGGGTTTCGACCAGGTCGGCAGCAACCTCTCGGCCAGCAAACAGGTGCTCGAGTCGTTGTTTCTGGAGACGGTGGGCTGGATGGCGGTCGAGCAGGCGACCAAGCGCCTGCTGCGGCATCTGGGCGAACTCGTCGGGCCCGAGGGGCTTGTGCTCACCCGCCGCATGGCGCCCGGATACAGCTTCAGCGTGGGTGGCCGAAAATGCGACTGGTCTCTGTTCGAGCAACCCGCATTGTTCGGCATCTTCCGTGACGTCGAGCTTCCGGTGCGCCTGCTGGAGAGCGGCGGCATGGTACCGAAGATGTCGCGCTCGGGGCTCTACGGACTGCGCCCGACGCCTGCGGAAGCCTCATGACGGCGTTACGCAACACCGGCGCGCGGGCGGCCGCAACCGGGCGGCGACTTCGTTGTCGCAAAGGCAGGTTACTTTTTTCGAAAGGACGGAGCAGGTAATGGGAGCAAGTGAAAAAATCCTGGATATTATCGGAGAAAACTTCAATTCCACCCGGCGGTTGAAGCCCAGCAGCCCCCGGGTCGTGCGCAGCGACGGCAAGATCGGAGTGTCTTTCCCGGGACCGGATGGCGGCACACAGGTACTCGACATCACGAGCATCTTCCCGAAGGATCCCGCGGAGGTGCGCAAGTACCAGATCCCCCACATCGCGCACGCGCTGCGAACGAAGAACACGGACTACATCGCCTGGCTGATCCGCTCCCAGGTGCAGGCCGGCGTGAACATCATCGATCTGTGCGTGGACGAGATATCCGTGGATCCGAACGAGCGCCACCAGTGGATGCGCTGGCTCGTGCCGGTTGTGCAGTCGATGACCGATACCACGCTGTCCATCGATTCCTCGGACCCGGATACCATCATCGCCGGCCTGGAGGTATACGACGTGGCGACGAGCCGCCCGGCGATCAACTCGGTGAACCTCGAGGACGGACGCCAGGTGCTGATCGGGCTGGCGAAGAAATACAATGCGCTCCTGTTCGGCAACGCCAGCGGACGCGACAACATGCCGCAGGACGCGGCCCAGCGGGTCGAAAACCTCGGCCAGATCATGGAGTTGATGGACGCCGCCGACGTGCCGATGGGCGACCGCTATCTCGACCCGCTCGCGTTTCCCGTCGGCGCGGGATCGGAGTACGGTAATCATTACCTGGACGCGGTCCGGGAGATACGCGCGCGGTACCCGGAAGTGCACATCTTCGGCGGCCACAGCAACACCTCGTTCGGGCTGCCCGACCGCAAGGTGATCAACAATGCGTTCATCATCCTGTCGATCCTGGCCGGATGCGACACGCTGATGATCGACCCGATCATGAATCCGCCGATCCAGTACGTCGAATTCCGGCTCGCCGCCGACGTGCTCCTCGGCAAGGACGATTTCGCCATGCGCTACATCGCGTATTCCCGGCGTTGAGGATCATGGCGCAAAGCGATGTACCGGGCTCCCGCCGGGCGTGAGGCGACCCTAATGTCGAAGACGTTCCGTGTAACACTGGTCGACGGCGCCCAGCGCGGCGAGTCGAGGAGCGTCGAGGTCGCCGCCGGGATCACCATGCTGCAGGCCGCGCTCGATGCCGGCGTGGACATCACGGCCACGTGCGGCCGGCGCGGCCGCTGCCGGAGCTGCCGGGTCAAGGTGTTGAGCGGCGATATTCCGCCGCCCACGGTGCAGGACACGATCCAGCTCGGGCACGACGCGGTGCACGAAAACTTCCGCTTGTCGTGCCAGACTGCCGTGATCGCCGACTGCGCCATCATGCCGGCGTCTTTGCGGGGGGAGGCGGGGCACAAGATCCTGGGCGCCGGCGAGTCCGATGCCCTCGACGGCGCAGCGCTCGATTGCGGGGTCGAGCAGCACATCATCGTGGCTACGGCACCGAGTGACGAGAACCACCTCACCTCGGATATCGAGGAAATTCTTCTGCAACTCCCCCCCGGCACGGATCCGGAGGTCGCGCTCGACGTGCTGCGCAAGGTGCCCGAGGCGCTGCGCTCCCGGAACGGCCAGCTCACGGTCACGACGTTCAACAAGCGGATCATCGCGATCGATGCGGGTTCCGAGGGCACACGCATGTACGGCATGGCCTTCGACATCGGAACGACGAGTATCGTCGGCAGCCTGCTCGACCTCGCGACTGGCGAGCCCTTGGCCACGGTGGGGGGCATCAATCCCCAGGCCGTGTTCGGAGGCGACCTGATGTCCCGCGTCGCCTACGCGCAATTCGACGCGAAGAAACTCGCCTCGTTGCGCGGACGCATTCTCACCGCGATCAACGATTTCATCGAGGAAGCCTGCGCAAAGGCGCGTATAGCGCCGGAGCGCATCTACAAGATCGTGATCGTGGGCAATACGTGCATGCACCACATGTTCCTCGGCATCGACACGAGCTATGTCGGTCTCGCGCCTTATGCTCCGACAGCCCGCTATCCGATCGTTGTTCCCGCCTCCGCATTGCCGCTCAAGAAAACGCCCCATGCGCGCGTGTGCTTTCTGCCCATCGTCGCGGGATTCGTCGGTGCCGATACGGTGGCGGCGATCATCGCGACGCGCCTGTACGCCAGCGAAAAGATACGGGTGCTGGTCGACATCGGAACCAACGGCGAAGTGGTCATGGGATCGAAGGACAAGCTGATGGCCTGCTCGGCGCCCGCGGGGCCGACCTTTGAGGGCGGGCAGATCAAGCACGGGATGCGGGGCGCGATCGGCGCGATCGAGCGCATCCGCATCGGCGACGACGTCGAGTGCCAGGTCATCGGAGAGGTGCCCGCGATCGGCATCTGCGGGTCCGGGCTAATCGACGCGGTGGCCAAGATGCTGGACGCGAAGGTGCTGAACGCGGCGGGCCGGCTGCGCCATAACGACCTGGCGGCGCTGCCCCCGCTGATTCGCCAGCGGATCGTCGCGCACGAGGGCAGCCGCGCTTTCGTCCTCGTGCCCGCGGCGAAGGCTGGCAAGCCCGAGGACATCGTGCTGACCCAGATCGACTGCCGGCAGCTCCAGCTCGCGAAAGGGGCGATCTACGCCGGCATCCTGATGCTGCAGAGGCTGATGAACGTTGCGGACGAGGACATCGACGAGTTGCTCCTGGCGGGCGGGTTCGGCAACTACGTGAACATCGAGAGCGCGGTGCGAATCCGCCTGCTGCCTGCGTTGCCGCTGGACCGGATCCGCTACGTTGGGAACGCCGCCCATCTCGGCGCACAGATGGCGCTATTGTCCGAGACGGAAAGGCGCCGGGCCGAGACGATTGCGCGCCAGATCGAGCATGTCGCGCTCGCGACCCGGCCCGAGTTCCAGGAGATTTTCGTCAACGCGTGCAACCTCGCCGCCGACGGGCCGACGGTAACGATGTCCGGGAGCGCCTGACGCTTCCCGCCAGGAGTTTGCCGGACTTGAGGCCGACATGCTCCTTTATGCAAGACCGCCTGAGTGAATTCGGAATCCGCCGGCGATTTTGCTGTTCGCATCCGGTCGGAATCAAATCCGGCAGGCTGCTAGGGCGCCATGTAGCGATTCGCGTCATCGGCTTTCCGCACGACGCCGTTCGCGAGTGCGCGGGCCAGCCACTCGCGCGCCTGGGTGCGTTCGATCTTGAAATGCTCGGCGATCTCGGTCTCGGAGCGCGGCGCGGCCGCGACCACCGTCCGCAATTCGGTCACGAAGATCGAGTACAAGTCCACGGACGGCCCCGGTCTGGAGGAGGGCGCGCAGGGTTGCTTCGCCTCGGTGCCCGCGCTCCAGGCCGACAGGCCGTGCGTGACGAAGAAGTCGCGCAGACTCTCGGAGCGCTCGACATCCTGGAGCGTGATCGGGAGCAGGCCCAGGTGAAGCGCGGCGTGGTTGCTCGGGGACATGGTCTCTCCGGTGCGGATGAAGGCCGGCACCCAGCCCTTGTGGCGGTTTTCCTCGGCACCCAGCCAGACGCCCCCTTTTTCGCGCGTCTCGACGACGATGGCGACATCCGAAAGGGCGTACTGGTATTTGTTCACACGTATGGCGTTCGCTGCCTTGAAACGGGTGTCGGGAGAGAACGGCGTCACCATGGCGAGGGCGTTCGCGGCGAGCGTGGAGCGGTGCCGCTTCGCGGTGATCGCCTTCTCCAGGCAGCCCGAGAGCACGCAAATCGCCTTTCCGCCCTCATCGAGCGCCGCATTCACGGTCTCGCGGTCCACGCCGCGCATGTCGCTCGAAACCACGGTCATGCCTTCGCGGGCGCACCGCCCTCCGATGGCCTGCGCGAACTGAAGTGCTGCCTCGGGGCTGTCGCGGGAACCGACGATGCAGACGCCTCCGCCGTCGAGCAACGACCGCGAGCTCGCGCCGAACAGCAGCGGCAGGGCCGCGCGCTTCAACCGCTGGCGCAAGCGCCGCGGATACTGCGGGTCGGTCTGGGCCACGACCCAGATTCCCATCTGCGACCACCCCTCGAGCGCGAGCACCAGCTCGTCGGTCCGCTTCAGGAGAGCAAGCAGGCGTTCCCGCCCCGAGCCGCGGCCCGCATAGGCCTGGAGAATCGGTCTCGCGTCCGGCTTGATGAGATCGCCGAAAGCGAGACGGTGGGTATCAAGCCATTGCGCCAGATCGTGATATTCGGACGGCGACAACAGCTTGATTCCGTCGCGCGTCGGGCCGAATCGCCCGCAAAGAAGCAGTGTTGCTATTGTTTCGGGACCCGGGATCGTGGAAACGCTCATCAGGCGTGCCGTTTTTTCCGGCTGGAGCGGCGCGCCGGCCCGCTCGAGGGCTCCAGCACTAGGATCTTTGCGTGCAGACGCTCGCGTGCTTGCCGGCGTTGCGCCTCGAGCTGCGCGCCGGCGTAGGGCAAATAGCGCTTCCGGCCGTCATTCATGGATTGCCACACCGCAGCCGGCACATCGTAGGTGGTCTCGTAGTGACTCATGAACAGCGTTCCGACACCGGGGGGCCTCCGAAGCAGCCCTTTGGCGACCAGCCCGTCGAGCAGGCCTTCATCGTGAAGCGCCACGACGGTGGGGCTGCCCACGAGCAAAAGGTATTCCATGACGGATCTTTCGTCGCGCGTCAGGCCTTGCCAGACGCGGGGCAGATCCCGCGCGGTATGCTCGCCGTCGTGGCGTGCGTTCGCACGAGCCCGGGCGTCGTCGCTTTCCGCAAGGTAGCGCTCGCGACGTTCCTTATCCCATAGCGACACGCGTTTCGGAGCCATCGGAGGACTTCACCCGATCCGGAGAATCGTTGCGAAGAAATGGTAAATTTTACGCAAGTTGGCAGGGCGCGCCAACTTCACGTTCGCATGCCTGCCCGGAAGGCCATCACGAGTCCGGATGCGGGCGAATCGAATGACAGTTCCAGCGTGCCCGTGCAATAATCGCGCTCGCGCCACGATGCAACAAGGCCGCACAGCATGCTGACAAGAAAAGCGCTCTCCGAGGCGCGATCCTCGCACAGTACCAACGGCTGATCGATGCCTGCCCACGTGATCGACGGCGCGGCGCTTGCCCGCGACACCTATGGCCGCCTGAAGGAGCGAACGGCGAGCCTCGGGCGCTCGAACGTGCGACCGGGCCTCGCCGCGGTGCTGGTGGGAGACAACCCGGCATCCAGGATCTATGTCCGCAACAAGATGCGGGCCTGCAACGAGGTCGGCGTCCATAACGAGGAGCACCTGCTGGATGCGGGCGCGACGCCGGAAACGCTGCTCGCCACCCTCGACAAGCTCAACCGCGATCCACGGGTGCATGGCATCCTCGTGCAGCTTCCGCTGCCGGCGCACCTCGACCCGGAGCTGGTGGCAAAAGCGATCGCCCCGGAGAAGGACGTAGACGGGTTGAGCTGGGTCAACCTGGGCGCTCTCGTCTCCGGGCGCCCGGTCTTCGAGCCGTGCACGCCGCGCGGAGTCGTTGCGATGCTCGACCACGCGGGCATCTCGATCGACGGCCGTGAAGCCGTCGTGGTCGGGCGCAGCGCGATCGTCGGCAAGCCGATGGCGCTCATGCTGATGGCTCGCGGCGCGACCGTCACCGTGTGCCACAGCCGCACTCCGGACCTCGGACAGCATACGCGGCGGGCCGACATCCTGGTGGCTGCGACCGGGCGTCCGCGGCTGATCACCGCGGATATGGTGAAGGTGGGGGCTGCGGTGATCGACGTCGGCATCAACCGCGTGGAGGGCAAAGGCATCACGGGAGACGTGGATTTCGCCCCGGTGCGCGAGGTCGCGGGGTGGATCACGCCGGTGCCCGGCGGAGTCGGACCGATGACGGTGGCGATGCTGCTAGCCAATACGGTGCAGGCCGCGGAACGCACGTTGCGCGCTTAGATACATCCTTACACCGCGTCGTTTCTCCCGCGCGGCGGCGCAGGGTTCTTAGCGGATGCTGCTTATCACGCGGCCGGAGGTCGCGCGAGAAGAAACACCCCGACGGTGATGCAAAGAAGCGCAACGAAGCGCCGCAGCGGCAACGGGTTCATCGTATGCGCGAGATGGACGCCGGCCAATACTCCGCCGACCTGAAGGATCAGTACTGGCACCCCGATCGCAAAGTTGATCGTGCCGAACTGGAGGAATCCAATCGTTCCCATACCCGCGGCGACGATCTGAATGACTTGCCCGGCTCCGATACAGGCGAGCACGGGGAAGCCAGCAACGACCATCAGGGGAACCGACAGCACGGGGCCGCCCACGCCAGTCAAACCGGCGCCGAGGCCGACCAGCGCTCCGAACCCAGCGAGCAGGGCACGGCGGGCCCGCGGCTGTCCGGAAAAAACGGGATTGCCGAGGCCGCGCGAGTTTGCAAGCGCATAGACGCCGGCAAAAATGATGATCACGGCGAGCAGCAAGGCCAGCACCGAAGCCGGAGCACGCGAATTGAGCCATGCGCCCGCGAACGCGAACGGCGCTGCCCCGAGGCAGAGGGGGATCGTCAATTCCCAATCTATGGTGCGGCGGCGCTGGAAGGCAATGCTGCCCGCGATTCCCGTAAAAATGAAAGTGAACAGCGCGGTCGCCATCGCTTGATGCAGGGTCAGACCGGCGATGGCCGAGAGTGCGGGGATGAGCAGGATGCCGCCGATACTGGACGCGCCGATCAGGAAGCCGACGCCGAGCGCAGCCGCGAACAACCATAACAGTTCCGGCAAGGACGCTCCTTCGGATCGGATGCGACGGGGACTTGCTAGCAGTAAACCGTATTGGCGAAATTGAGCAGCAACTCGGGGCCTAGATAGCCGCGAAAACCGCTATAGCTCACCAGCGCCGCCAGCACGGCGAGCATCAGCCACATCAGCGTTCGCACGGTTTGCGTCATACTGTCATCCCGCTCCACTTTTGGCCACGCACAGGCCTGCTCGCAGTGGCGAAAAGGCCATGAAGCAAGGCGGAAATCCGCCCGGTCATTATCGCATGCCCCGCCATGGCGGTCGTTCGCCGACGGAGCCGGCCATGTTGCGTGCCCAATATATTGCCTCCGCCCGTATCCATGGAACGCAAAGCGATGAGGCGTACCGGGCGGCGCGGGTATAATCTAGAATTTTCAATGTGTTGAGCGTAGTACGTGGCTGCGAAGACCATCCCCGTTCCTGAGTCCGGGCTCACCTTCGATGCGCTCTATCAGCGCGAAGGGCTGGTCCGGCTCGATCGGCTTTTTCTCGATGCGCTGGCGCACGGAGATGCCGCCCTGCGCGAGCGGCTCGTGCACGCGCGCGAACATCCGGAAGCGTTAAGCGCAAGGCAGGAATCGGAGTTGTTGCCCGCGCTCTCGCCGCATCTCGAGCGCTTCATCGCGTGGCTGTTCGGGATCGAAGCCGAGCTCGATGCGCTCGCGTCCGGACATCGGGCGCTCACCCCGCTGTATCGCGTGAAGCGGGCCTTCGTGCAGCGCAGGGCGGCGCATCGCTTCACTCCGGCAGAAGCCGAAGGATTCGACGGCCCGGCGCTGGAACAGGCGCTGGTGGAGGCTTTCGGAGAGCCGTTCAGCGAGATCGCGTTCGCCCGGCACGTGACTGCGTGGCAACAGGACGAGGCACCGCACGCCGCCCAACTCGATGTTGCGCTGCGCTATGCGGCGTGGGCCCTCTGGTCGCGAGAGGGAAAGGCGCGGCACCACGCCGGAGTCCTCTTCAAGCTGCCCGCCAAGCTCGATTACCAGCGCCTGATCCCGGTTGCCACGGATGACGCGCAGGGCTACAAGGCACACGTCATCGAAGGCGCGCACCTGCGCCGGCGTGAAGGCTTCGGCTTGAGCGACCGCGGCACCGACCTCGTCGGCGCGCTCGACCAGGCGCATTACTGCATCTGGTGCCACGAGCAGGGCAAGGACTCCTGCTCGAAGGGCCTGATGGAGAAGGCGCCCGCTGCGACGGGCGCGGCGCAATTCAAGAAGAGCCCGTTCGGCGTGATCCTCGCGGGATGCCCGCTCGAGGAAAAGATCTCCGAATTCCAGCAGGCCAAGGCGCAAGGGCTTCCAGTCGGCGCGCTCGCGATCATCGTGGTGGACAACCCGATGGTGGCGGCGACCGGACACCGGATCTGCAACGACTGCATGAAGTCGTGCATCTATCAGAAGCAGGAGCCGGTCAACATCCCGCAGGTCGAAACCCGCGCGTTGAAGGACGTGCTGGAGCTGCCGTGGGGCTTCGAGATCTACTCGCTGCTCACGCGCTGGAATCCGCTCAACCTGCGCGCGCCGTACCCGAAGCCGGCGACGGGCAAGAGAGTGTTGATCGCGGGCATGGGGCCCGCGGGCATCGCGCTCGCACACTACTTGATGAACGAGGGGCATGCGGTGGCCGGCATCGACGGGTTGAAGATCGAGCCGCTGCCGGCGGAGCTCTCGGGAGTGGATGCGCGCGGCGCACGCGTTGCGTTCCGTCCGATCCGCGACGTGAAGGAACTCTACGAGGAGCTCGACAGGCGCGTGATGGCGGGATTCGGCGGGGTGGCCGAGTACGGCATCACCGTGCGCTGGGACAAGAACTTCCTCAAGGTATTGCGCCTGCTGCTCGAGCGCCGGCGCGAGTTCGCGCTGTTCGGCGGCGTGCGCTTTGGCGGCACGGTGACGGCCGAGGAAGCGTTTGCGCTGGGCTTCGACCATGTCGCGCTGGCGGTCGGCGCGGGGCGTCCGACCGTGCTCGACCTTCCGAACGGGCTCGCACGCGGCGTGCGCGCTGCGTCCGACTTCTTGATGGCGCTGCAACTTACGGGAGCCGCAAAGGCGGACTCGATCGCCAATATGCAGGTGCGCCTGCCGATTGTCGTGGTCGGAGGAGGTTTGACCGCGATCGACACCGCCACCGAGTCGCTCGCCTACTACCCGGTGCAGGTCGAGAAATTTCTGCAGCGCTATGAGCAGCTCGCGCGCGAGCACGGAGAGAGCGCGGCGCGGGTCGCATGGTACGAGGAGGAGCGCGCCATCGCCGACGAGTTTCTCGCGCACGCGCGCGCGATCCGCGACGAGCGCTCGGCCGCACGGGCAGAAGGCCGCGCGCCGCGCATCCTCGAGCTGCTGCAGTCGTGGGGCGGGGTCACGATCGCCTATCGAAAGCGGATGATCGACAGCCCGTCCTATGTGCTGAACCACGAGGAAGTGCAGAAAGCGCTGGAGGAGGGCGTGCGCTTTGCCGAGGGCCTTACGCCGCTTGCGATCGAGGTGGACGAATACGGCCACGCCCGCGCTCTGCGGGTGTCGGTGCAGCGGCGCGGCGAGGACGCCCGTTGGGCCGAAATCGGGCGCGCCGAGCTGCGGGCGGGGACGATCCTGATCGCGGCCGGCACCCAGCCCAACACGATCCTCGCGCGCGAGGATCCCGCGCACTTCACGCTGGACGGACGCTATTTCCAGGCGTGCGACGAGGAAGGCAACCCGGTTGTGCCGGAAAAAGCCATCTCCAAGCCGGCGCGTGCGCGCGTGCTGCTGTCGCGGTCGCCCGATGGCCGCTTCATGAGCTATTTCGGCGACGTTCACCCCTCGTACTTCGGCAACGTGGTCAAGGCGATCGGCAGCGCCAAGCAGGGCTATCCAACCGTCAGCGCCGTGCTCGGGCGTGTGCGTCCGGCTTCGCGGCTGGGCGATGACGAGTTCTTCGTCCGCCTCAACGACGAGTGGCGCGCCACCGTCCACGACGTGGTACGGTTGACCCCCCTCATCATGGAAGTCGTGGTCCGCGCCCCGGCGGCTGCGCGACGCTTCCGTCCCGGGCAGTTCTACCGCCTGCAGAACTACGAGGCGAACGCGGCGCGCGCCGACAGCACGCGGCTCGCAATGGAAGGGCTCGCGCTCACCGGCGCCTGGGTGGATCGCGCGCGGGGGCTGATCTCGACGATCGTGCTCGAGATGGGCGGATCATCGGATGTGTGCGTGCTTCTCAAGCCCGGGGAGCCGGTGGTCCTGATGGGCCCGACCGGCACGCCGACCGAGATCCCGTCCGGAGAGACCGTGGTGCTTGCAGGCGGCGGACTGGGCAACGCCGTGCTGCTCTCGATCGGCCAGGCGATGCGCCGCGCTGGCAGCCGGGTTCTGTATTTCGCCGGCTACAAGCACATGACGGACCGCTACAAGGTCGCTGACATCGAGGCGGCGGCGGACGCGGTCGTGTGGTGCTGCGACGAGGAGCCCGGATTCACCCCGGAGCGGCCGCAGGACAAGAGATTCGTCGGCAACATCGTACAGGGGATGCATGCGTACGCGAGCGGCGCGCTCGGCGAGCAGCCGATTCCGTTCGGCGACGCGGACCGGATCATGGCGATCGGGTCGAACAAGATGATGGCCGCGGTCGCGCACGCACGTCACGACGTGCTCAAGCCCTACCTCAAGGCGCGCCATCGCGGCATCGGGTCCATCAATTCCCCGATGCAGTGCATGATGAAGGAGATCTGCGCGCAGTGCCTGCAGCCGCACGTGGATGCTGCCACGGGGAAGGTGACCTACGTCTTCTCGTGCTTCAACCAGGACCAGCCGCTCGACCGCGTGGATTTCGCGGCCCTGGACGCGCGGCTGCGGCAGAATTCGATGCAGGAGAAGCTCACCGCGGAGTGGGTGGATCACTGCCTCACGCAGCTTGCCGCACGCGACCTGCCGCGGGTCTAGGCCGGGGGGGCCGGACCGCGGAGACGCGGAGGCGCAAAGAGCCCGCAAAGCATCGAGATCTGATTCTTGATCCCCTGGCGATCCCTTAGAGCTGGCAACAAAATCGAGAAATATTAGCCGCCGATAAACGCCGATAAGAAATGGACAGGATTTACAGGATTTCACAAGATTAACAGGATTAGACTCGAGCAAATAATCCTGTAAATCCTGTTTTCATCCTGTTAATCCTGTCTATATTGGTCTTGATCTTATCTTCGTCCGTCTGCGTTCATCGGCGGTTTCATGCTCTTTGGATCTTTGTGATAGAGGCTCTTAGCGTCTTTGCGGTTACGGATTCTGCGTGGCCATCTCGCGCAGCACTGACGCGAGCGTGCCGACGAGCTCGTCGATCTGCTCCTTGCTGATGATGAGCGGCGGCGACATGGCGATGACGTCGCCGGTCGTGCGCACCAGCACGCCACGCTCGAATGCGCGCACCAGCGCCTGATAGCCGCGGGCGCCCGGCTTGCCCGGGATGGGTTCCAGCTCGATGGCCGCCATCATGCCGAAGTTGCGGATGTCGGCGACGTGCGGAGCCTCGCGCAGGGAATGCACCGCGTTCTCGAAATGCGGCGCGAGTGACGCGGCGCGCTCGAACAGGCGCTCCTCCTCGTAGAGATCGAGCGTTGCGAGGGCCGCTGCTGCCGCTAGCGGGTGCCCGGAATAGGTGTACCCGTGAGCGAGCTCGATCGCGTTCTCCGCGGCGCCGTTCACGACCGACTCGTAGATGCCGCGGCGCACCGCCACCGCGCCCATCGGCACCGTGGCGTTGGTGATGCCCTTTGCCATCGTGATGATGTCGGGCACGACGCCGAAGCGGGTGGCGGCAAACGGCGCGCCGACGCGCCCGAAACCGGTGATCACCTCGTCGAAGATGAGAAGGATCCCGTGCTTGTCGCAGAGCTCTCGCAGCCGCTCCAAATAGCCTTTCGGGGGTACCAGCACGCCGGTCGAGCCGGCGACGGGCTCGACGATGACCGCCGCGATGTTGGACGCGTCGTGCAGCGCGATGATGCGGTGTTCGAGCTCCTCGGCAAGGTGCGCGCCCCACGCGGGCTGGCCGCGTGAAAACGAGTTGTGCTCCAGGTCATGCGTGTGCGGCAGGTGGTCAACATAGGGCAGGAGATTCCCGAATGCCCTGCGGTTCGCGGGGATGCCCCCGACCGAGGTCCCGCCGAAGCCCGCGCCGTGATATCCGCGCTCGCGCCCGATCAGCCACCTGCGGTGCCCCTCGCCGCGCGCGCGGTGGTAGGCGAGGGCGATCTTCAGGGCGGTGTCCACCGATTCCGAGCCGGAATTGGTGAAGAACACGTGCTCGAGGTCGCCCGGCAGGAGCTTCTTTACGCGCTCCGCAACCTTGAACGGTCCGGGATGCCCCATCTGGAAGATCGGCCCGTAGTCGAGCTCGGCAGCCTGCTTCCGGATCGCCTCCGTGATCCGCTCCCGGCAATGACCCGCGTTCACGCACCACAGGCCCGCGGTACCGTCGAGGACCGCGCGGCCGTCCTCGGCGACGTAGTGCATGTCTTTCGCCGAAACCAGTATGCGCGGCGCGGCCTTGAACTGCCGGTTGGCGGTGAACGGAATCCAGAACGGTTCGAGCGGGTAATCGCGCGGAGGCATTTGCAGATCGGCGGCCGGGTTGTGGAAGGTGCTATTTTGCCAGCACCGCGGTTCTTCGGCCATACTGCATCCGGCGTGCCCGGCGGGCGGGCGCCGATCCGGAGTGAAACCGTGCTGGCGCGGCGGCCATGTTGCGTCTGATCTTTCTGCTGCTACTGCCGGCACTGGGCTTTGCCCAGCCGACCGTCCATGTCGGCTCCAAGCGCTTTACCGAATCCTACGTGCTCGGCGAAATCCTCGCGCGCACGGTGGATGCAGCAGGAGAGGCGCGGGCCGCGCATCGTCCGGGGCTCGGGAATACGGCCATTCTGTTTGCCGCGCTGAAGAGCGGGGCGATTCACGTCTACCCGGAGTACACCGGCACCATCGCTCTCGAGTTGCTCGGACTGCAGCGCGTGCCCGGGCAAGAGGAGCTCAACCGCGAGCTGGCCCGACACGGGTTGGCCGTGGGCGTGCCGCTCGGGTTCAACAATACCTATGCGCTGGCAATGCGCGAGGAACGGGCGAGCGCGCTCGGCATCCGCAGCCTCTCGGATCTCGCCCGGCATCCACGGCTGCAGCTGGGACTGTCCCAGGAATTTTTGAACCGGCGTGACGGTTGGCCCGCGCTGCAGCAGGCATACGGGCTGCCGTTCGATGCGCCGCGCGGCCTGGACCATGGGCTCGCCTATGAAGCGATCGCAGCCGGGCACGTGGACGTCGTGGACGTGTACACGACCGACGCGAAGATCGGCCGCTACCGGCTGCGCGTGCTGGACGACGACCGTGGATATTTCCCGGTCTACGAGGCGGTCCTGCTCCACCGCGCGGAATTGCCGCAGCGATACCCCGGTTCGTGGCGGGCGCTGCAGGCTCTTCAGGGACAAATCCCCGCGGAGCGGATGATCGCGATGAATGCCGCCGCGGAACTCGCGGCAGTCCCGTTCCACAAGGTTGCGGAGGATTTTCTCGCGGGGCGCTACGCGTCGGCGGACGGACCCGGCCCACCGCCCGCGCGGCGGTCTTTCCTCGGCGCGCTGTTCGGCGCGGACTTCTGGCGTCTCACCGTGCAGCATTTCGCGCTCGTCTTCGTGTCGCTGCTGCTCAGCGTGGCGCTGGGCGTGCCGCTGGGCATCCTCGCGGACCGGGTGCACAGGGCGCGCCCGTGGATCCTCGGCGCGGCAGGCGTGCTGCAGACGATCCCGTCTCTCGCGCTGCTCGCCTTCCTGATCGCGTTGCTCGACCGCATCGGCACGGTGCCGGCCATCATCGCGCTTTTTCTCTACGCGCTGCTGCCGGTGGTGCGGAACACGGAGGCCGGTCTCGCGGGGGTCCCGCATACCCTTAAGCAGTCGGCGACCGCATTGGGTATCCGCGCCGGTATGCGCTTGCGGTTGATCGAGCTGCCGCTCGCTGCGCGCACCATCCTCGCAGGAGTCAAGACTTCCGCGGTGATCAATGTCGGCACCGCCACCATCGCCGCGTTCATCGGCGCCGGGGGCTACGGGGAGCGCATCGTCGCCGGGCTGGCCGTCAACGACCACACCCTGCTGCTGGCGGGGGCCGTGCCCGCTGCCGCCATGGCGATCGGGGTGCAATGGGCATTCGACGGCCTGGAGCGGGTCGTGGTGTCGCCCGGGCTGCGCTCCGGCGGGGATGGCAAAAACGCACGATGAGCGGGCACGGGGAGCCCATGACGGCGCTCCGGACCCTACGCCGCAGGGCCTGCCGTGCGGGCCGGTCCGCGCCGGGCAGAGGGCAGGGCGGGAACAATGCCCTTAAGGGCGGGTGAACTAATGTTTTGCCTGCCTGTCAGTGCAATTACGATGAACTTCGCGTTCCTCGGATGCCGGGCGGGCGGGTATACTCTGCCCTTTGTTAAACCGGCAAGGCCGCTCGACTTGGAAAACGATTTCAAGTTCAGGGACGGGCTCTATGAGCGATCGCGAAGTCGATCAGCAACTGGTCGAGCGCGCGCAGCGCGGCGACAAGCACGCATTCGGGTTGCTGGTGAGCAAGTACCAGCGCAAGCTCGGACGCCTGCTGTCGCGGTTCATCCGCGATGCGAACGAGGTGGAGGATGTGGCCCAGGAGGCTTTCATCAAGGCCTATCGGGCGTTGCCTTCGTTCCGGGGTGACAGCGCGTTCTACACGTGGTTGTACCGTATCGGCATCAATACCGCCAAGAACTACCTGGTGGCGATGGGCCGGCGGGCTCCCACCGCGACCGACATCGACGCGGAGGCGGCGGAAGGGTTCGACAACGGTGAATTATTGCGCGATCTGAACACGCCGGAGAACGAGTTGATGAGCCGGCAGATCGCGCAGACGGTGAACCAAACGCTCGAAGAGTTGCCAGAGGAATTAAGGACCGCAATTGCGCTTCGCGAGATCGAGGGGCTGAGCTACGAGGAAATCGCCAGCATCATGAACTGCCCGATCGGCACGGTCCGGTCGCGCATTTTCCGGGCGCGCGAGGCAATTGCGGAGAAGTTGAGACCGCTGCTCGGCACCCGGAAGGACAGGAGATGGTGAGATGGACGAGATATCGGCATGGATGGACGGACAACTCGATAAACGGCAGTCGCGCCGGGAGCTTGCCCGCGTGCGGGACAGCGAGGAGCTGCGCGAGCGCTGGGACGAGTTTCATGTCGTAGGAGACGCGCTGCGCGGGGAGCGCATGCTCTCGCCGCGGTTCCAGCAGCGGCTGAACCAGCGGCTCGCGCAGGAGCCGACCGTGGTCGCGCCGCAGTACAGGATGGGCACGCGGCTTCTCAGGTACGGGCTGTCCGCCGCCGCCTCGCTCGCGGCGGTCGCGCTCGTGGGGTGGGTGGTGTTGTCCGTCACCGCTCCGGGGCCGAGCACCGAATTGGCAAAAGCCCCGGCGGTGGCATCGCCAGCGCCCACCGCACAGCTCGCGAGCGTTCCGAGTGACGGGAAGATGAGCGAGTACCTGATCGCCCATCAGGAATTCTCCCCCAGCACCTCGATCCAGGGGCTTGCTCCCTACATCCGGACCGTTTCGAGCGGGCAACCGGCCAAGGGACGTTAAGTGAAGGCGCGGTGGCTGATCTTCGCCCTCTGGCTGTCGGTGCCGGGGGGCGCGTCCGCCGGCACGGGTGAGCCGCAGGACGGGCTCATCTGGCTGGAGAGGATGGCGAATGCCTCCCGTCAGCTCAATTACAGCGGCACTTTCGTCTACCGCAATTCCCACCAGAGCGAGACCTCGCGCATCGTCCATTACGTCAATCCGGCCGGGGGGGAGTTCGAGAAGCTCGAAACGCTCGACGGTCCTCGGCGTGAGATCATCCGCACGAACGACCAGGTCACGTGCTACCTGCCGGAATCGAAGACGATCCTCATCGAGCGCCGCAGCAGGCGGCGTTTCCCGCTGTCGCTGCCGGACCAGCTTAGCGAGATTTCCGACAACTACGTGGTGCGCAAGGGCGGCATGGACCGCGTAGCCGGTTACAACTGCCATCTCGTCGTGCTCGAGCCCAAGGACAAACTGCGCTACGGGCACGACTTCTGCGTCGACGCAGGCTCGGGGTTGCCGCTGCGCGCGCGTACGTTCGGCGAGAAGAACCAGCTGGTCGAGGCGTTTGCGTTCACGGCCCTGAAGATCGGCGGGCGTTTCCGGCACGAGGACGTGAAATCGCGGTATGCGCACAGGAGCCAAGACTGGAAGGTCGATCGCTCGGCTCTCGCAGCGACCGAGGTCCACGGAGACAAGGGCTGGGTGCTGACCAGCCAGCCGCGCGGTTTCCGCAAACTGACCGAGCTCAAGCGCTTTATCGCCGGGCGTTCGAGCGCGGTGTCGCATCTCGTGTTTTCCGACGGCCTCGCCGCGATCTCGGTATTCATCGAGCCGCTGCCCAAGAGCCGGCCGGCGCAGAGCCTGACGCACCAGGGAGCGGTGAATATCTACACCCGTCCGCTCTCCGACTACATGGTGACGGTGCTCGGCGAGGCACCGATCGAGACCGTGATGCAGATCGCCAATTCCCTCGAATTCAGGGGTACCGCAGACGCAAGATGACCCGCCGCACCCCGATTTCGCAACACCCCCTGCTCCATACCCTTTCCCGTAGCAACAGAGGACTATCCATGCTCAGGCATTTGCTCGTCGCGCTGACCTTCGCGCTGCCGCTTGCGACTTCCGCCCAGCTCCCCGATTTCACGGAGCTCGTGGAGAAACAGGGAGCGACGGTGGTCAACGTCAGCACCACGCAGTCGGTGCGCAATCCGCTTTCTCCGCAGGCTCCGAACCTGCAGGAAAACGACCCGTTCTACGAGTTCTTCCGGCGCTTCGCGCCCAATCCCGGTCCGCGCGAGTTCCAGACGCAGTCGCTGGGATCCGGGTTCGTCATCAGCCCCGACGGCTACATCCTGACCAACGCGCACGTGGTGGATGCCGCGGACGAGATCACCGTGAGATTGCAGGACAAGCGCGAGTACCGGGCCAAGGTGATCGGCGCCGATCGCCGCACGGACATCGCGCTGATCAAGATCGAGGCGACGGGGCTGCCGGCGGTCCGGTTCGGGGACCCCAACCGGCTCAAGGTCGGAGAATGGGTGGTCGCGATCGGCTCGCCGTTCGGATTCGAGCAGACGGTCACGAAGGGCATCGTCAGCGCCAAAGGGCGCTCGCTCCCGCAGGAAAATTACGTGCCTTTCATCCAGACCGACGTCGCCGTCAACCCCGGAAACTCCGGGGGGCCGCTGTTCAACTTGAGGGGCGAGGTGATCGGCATCAATTCGCAGATCTACAGCCGCACGGGCGGCTTCATGGGGCTCTCCTTCGCGATACCGATCGATGTCGCAAATGACATCGCGCAGCAGCTGCGCACCGCGGGCAGAGTCACGCGCGGTCGCATCGGCGTCGTGATCCAGCCGCTCAGCAAGGAGCTCGTCGAGTCCTTCGGGCTCGCCAAGCCGCAGGGAGCGCTGGTCAACTCGGTGGAGAAGGGCGGACCGGCGGAGAAAGCCGGCGTCGAACCGGGGGACGTGATCCTGAGATTCGACGGGAAGTCGGTGAATTCATCCGAGGATCTTCCGCGCATCGTGGGGGCGACGAAACCGGGCAACCGGGTGACCATGCAGATCTGGCGCAACAAGCAGCCGCGCGATGTGCAGGTGGTGATTGCCGAAATGCAGGATGACCGCGCCGCGCGCCAGGCCCGGCGGGGTGGCAAGCCGCCGGCGGCCGCGCCGAGCCAGTACGGCATGGCGCTCTCCGAGCTCACGGACGCCCAGCGCAGCGAACTGAAGCTCCCCGGCGGGGTGCTCGTGGAGAACGTGGAAGGGCCCGCCGCACGCGCGGGCGTGCGCCGCGGCGACGTGATCGTCGCCATCAACAATCAGGACGTGAAGACGGTCGAGCAGTTCAACCAGATGATGAGCCAGTTCGACAAAGGCCGCGTCGTCGCTTTGCTCGTGCGGCGGGGTGCGAACTCCCTCTACATCCCGTTTCGCGTCGAAGTTGGCTGATCCCGTCACCCTCACGGTGTACAGCCGCGAACGCTGCCACCTTTGCGAGGAAATGATCGCGGGCCTGCGTCAACTGCAGGCCCGCTTTCATTTCGGGCTGGTCGTAACCGACGTCGACTCCGACCCGGCGCTCGGGGAGCGCTACGGCGAGCACGTGCCGGTGCTTGTGCACGGAGAACGCGAGCTGTGCCGTTTCGTTCTCGACCCCGGCGCCGTTACTGCGCATCTCGAGAAATTCCTATAAACTACGCGCCTTTAGACGAAGGAAGGGCACCCGCAAGACGGCCTCCTGAACGCCCGCGCGGGGGACCTTTTCCATGCAGCATATCCGCAACTTTTCCATCATCGCGCATATCGACCACGGCAAGTCCACGCTCGCCGACCGCTTCATCCAGCTGTGCGGCGCGCTCACCGACCGCGAGATGGAGGAGCAGGTCCTCGACTCGATGGCGCTCGAGCGCGAGCGCGGCATCACCATCAAGGCCCAGACTGCGGCGCTCGAGTACCGGGCCCGCGACGGGAGCATCTACCTGCTCAACCTGATCGACACGCCGGGACACGTGGACTTCTCCTACGAGGTGTCGCGCTCGCTTGCCGCTTGCGAGGGCGCGCTGCTGGTCGTGGACGCGTCCCAGGGCGTCGAGGCGCAGACCGTCGCGAATTGCTACACCGCCATCGAGCAGGGGGTGGAGGTGGTCCCGGTGCTCAACAAGATGGACCTTCCCCAGGCCGACCCCGAGCGGGTGGCCTCCGAGATCGAGGACATCATCGGCATACCGGCCGGCGACGCGCTGCGCGTGAGCGCGAAAACCGGGGAGGGTGTCGGCGAGATCCTCGAAGCGGTGATTCGCACCATTCCGCCGCCCAGGGGCGAGCGCATGCAGCCGCTCAAGGCGCTCATCATCGACTCGTGGTTCGACAACTACGTGGGCGTGGTCATGCTCGTGCGCGTGGTCGACGGGGAATTGAAGCCGAAGGACCGTCTGCGGCTGATGTCGAGCGGCGCCGCCTACCTGTGCGACGAGGTGGGCGTGTTCACGCCCAAGGCCCGCATGAAGGATAGCCTGAGCGCGGGCGAGGTAGGCTACGTGACGGCCGGCATCAAGGAACTGAAGGCCGCGCGCGTGGGAGACACCCTGACGCTCGCGGATCGCCCCGCGGCGGCGGCGCTTCCCGGGTTCAAGGAGATCAAGCCCCAGGTCTTCGCCGGACTCTATCCGGTGGACACGGGGGAGTACGGCGCGTTGCGCGATGCCCTGGAGAAGCTGCAGCTCAACGATGCCTCGCTGCGCTTCGAGCCGGAGTCCTCGCAGGCGCTCGGGTTCGGCTTCCGCTGCGGGTTCCTGGGGCTGCTGCACCTGGACATCGTCCAGGAGCGCCTGGAGCGTGAGTACGACATGCATCTCATCACCACCGCCCCGACCGTGGTCTACCAGGTTCTGCTGCGCGACGGCTCGGTGCTGGAGATCGAGAATCCCTCGCGGCTGCCCGAGTTGACCAGGATCGAGGAGATCCGCGAGCCCGTCATCAAGGCCTCGATCCTCGTCCCGCACGAGTACGTCGGGCCCGTGATCACGCTTTGCAACCAGAAGCGCGGGGCTCAGCGCAACCTGCAGTACATCGGACGGCAGGTCATGCTGACGTACGAGATGCCGCTCAATGAGGTCGTGATGGACTTCTTCGACAGGCTCAAATCGGTATCGCGCGGTTACGCGTCCCTCGATTACGATTTCCTCGAATACCGGGCCGGCGATCTGGTGCGGCTCGACATCCTGATCAACGAGGAGAGGGTGGATGCGCTGTCGCTGATCGTGCATCGGGACAACGCGCAAAACCGCGGGCGCGAGCTGGCGGTCAAGATGCGCGAGCTCATTCCGCGCCAGATGTTCGACGTCGCCGTGCAGGCGGCCATCGGATCGCACATCATCGCGCGCGAGACGGTAAAGGCGATGCGAAAGAACGTGCTGGCCAAGTGTTACGGGGGCGACATCACCCGCAAGAGGAAGCTCCTGGAGAAGCAAAAGGCGGGGAAAAAGCGGATGAAGCAGGTGGGCAGCGTGGAGATACCGCAGGAAGCGTTTCTCGCCATCTTGCAGGTGGAGAAATGAGCATCGACAAGCCGCAAGCGCTAAGCGGTAAGCGGTTCTTTCCGCTCACCGCTCACTGCTTGCCGTGCACGGGTGTTGCGTGAATTTCGCGATGATCATGTTCCTGCTGCTGGTCGCGACCGGTGCGGTGTGGGCGCTCGACCATTACTGGCTGCGCCACCGCCGCGGGGCGGGCCGCCACGAGCCGTGGTGGGTCGAATACCCGAAGAGTTTTTTCCCGGTGATTTTGGTCGTGTTCCTGCTGCGCTCGTTCCTCGTCGAGCCGTTCAAGATCCCTTCCGGCTCGATGCTGCCGACGCTGCTCGTGGGCGACTTCATCCTCGTGAACAAGTTCACCTACGGCATCCGGCTGCCGATCATCAACGTGAAGCTCGTCGACGTGAGCCAGGCACGGCGCGGCGAGATCATGGTGTTTCGTTACCCGGAGAACCCCTCGCTCGACTACATCAAGCGCGTGGTCGGATTGCCGGGGGACCAGATCGCCTACCGCGACAAGCGGCTGTGGATCAACGGCAAGGAGATCCAGGCGACCCCCGACGGCGAATACAACTACGTGGAGTCCGGCCTGAACTTCGTTTCCGCGCGGCGGCTGCGGGAGACGCTGGGCGAGCACCGGCACGCGATACTGGTGCAGCCGGAAATTCCAAGCGTGCATCTGCCCGGGGTCCGGTGGTTTCCATTTCGCGACAATTGCGCCTACAATGAAGCGGGCTTTTCCTGCACGGTACCGCCGGGCCACTATTTCCTGATGGGCGACAACAGGGACAGCAGCAGCGACAGCCGCTACTGGGGATTCGTGCCAGAGGCGAATATCGTGGGCAAGGCGTTCCTGATCTGGTGGAATTTTGACGATTTCGGGAGGATCGGCCGGTGGATCAACTGAAGCGTTCGATCATGAAGCGGCAGACGGGGGTGACCGTTTCGGGGTTCATCCTGTGGGCGATTGTCGGGATCTTTGCGCTGTTGCTCGGATTCAAGATCGGACCGCCGTACCTGGAAAACTTCGCCATCGAGAAGCAGTTCAAGGTCGTCGCGTCGGATCCCGATTTGCGGGCCGGCATGCGCAGGGAAGTCGAGGCGGCATACAGCCGGCGGGCGGTCATCGAGAACCTCCGGTCGGTCAGCCCGAGTGATCTCAAGATCGCGAAGGAAGGCGACAGGATCGTGATCAGCGCGGAATACTCGGTGCGTGTGCCTCTCGTCGGGAATCTGAGCGCTTGCATGGATTTCTATCCGAGCTCCAGGAACTAGCGAAAGCGCGCCCACAGTGTCCGAGCGCTGATGGTCCTCGAGGATTTCGCCCTCCGGATCGGCCACCGCTTCAACGATCCAGAATTGTTGCGCCGGGCGCTGACGCATCGCAGCCACGGCGCCGCAAACAACGAGCGCCTCGAGTTTCTCGGAGACAGCGTGGTGAACTGCGCTGTTGCACTCGAGCTCTACCGCAGGTTTCCCCAGCTGACGGAAGGCGAGCTGTCGCGGCTGCGTGCCAACCTGGTCAACCAGCCGTCGCTTGCTGCAGTCGCGCAGCGGTTTGCGTTCGGGGACCAGCTGAGCCTCGGGGAAGGCGAGGTGAGAAGCGGCGGCGCGCAGCGGCCTTCGATCCTCGCCGACTCGGTCGAGGCGGTGGTCGGCGCCGTGTTCCTCGATGCAGGCTTCGACGCCGCATGCCGGACAGTCCGGGTGCTGCTGGGCGAGGCGATCGATACCATAGACCCACGGACCAGCGGGAAGGATCCCAAGACCTCGCTCCAGGAGCACCTGCAGGCTCGCAAGATCGCGCTGCCGCAATACGCGGTGGTTTCGACGCGAGGGGAGGCTCATGAGCAGGTGTTCCAGGTCGAGTGCGTGATTCCCCAGCTCGGTATCCGTACCCTGGGCGAGGGCAGCAGCCGGCGCACCGCCGAGCAGGAGGCAGCCCGGCAAGCCTATGAGCTTGCAAACCGTGACTGAGCGGGCGCCGGCTTTCCGCGCCGGCCAGGTCGCGATCGTCGGACGCCCCAACGTCGGCAAGTCCACGCTGCTCAACCGCGTCGTGGGCCAGAAGATCAGTATCACCTCGCGCAAGCCCCAGACGACGCGCCAGCACGTGACCGGGATCATCACGCGCGCGGACGCGCAAATCGTGTTCGTGGACACCCCCGGGTATCAGACTGTGCACCGCTCGGCCCTGAACCGGCTGATGAATCGCAGCGTCGCGGCGAGCCTCGAGGGCGTGGACATCATCGTCTGGATGATCGAAGCGCTGGTGTGCAATGCGGCAGACCGTGCAGTGGAGAAGCTGCTGCCGGCCGGTGTCCCGGTAGTGCTTGCCATCAACAAGATCGACCGCATCGGCGACAAGAGACTGCTTCTGCCGTTCATTGCGGAAATGTCCGCGCGCCGCGAGTTCAGCTCGATCGTGCCGCTGTCAGCCGGCCGCGGCACCCAGGTCGGGGAGCTGCTGGATACGCTCGTGCCGCTGCTGCCGCGGGGCCCCGCCCTGTACGGCGAGGACGAGGTCACGACGATGAGCGAGCGTTTTCTCGCGGCCGAGCTGGTGCGCGAAAAGCTGTTCCGCCTGCTCGGTGACGAGCTGCCGTACGCGACGACCGTCGAGATCGAGCAGTTCAAGCTCGTCCGGGGCGTGCGGCGGATCAACGCCATCATCCTCGTCGCCAGCCGGACGCAGAAACCGATCGTGATCGGCAGGGGCGGGGAGAAGCTCAAGCTGATCGCCAGCCAGGCGCGCCAGGACATGGAGGCACTTTTCGGAGGCAAGGTCTATCTCGAGGTGTGGGTCAAGGTGCGCCGGGGCTGGACCGACAGCGAGGCCATGCTGAATCGGCTCGGCTTCGAGTAGAGGTCCTTCCGCAGAGCTCGATGACGTCAGCCGATAGATCCCGTCAGGACTCGCAGCCGGCTTTCGTGCTGCACAGCTACCCGTACCGCGAGACCAGCATGGTGGTGGAAACCTTCGCGCGGAACCTGGGGCGGGTCGCGCTGGTCGCGCGTGGCGCGCGCCGCCCGAAATCGGCGCTGCGCGGGGTGTTGCTCGCGTTCCAGCCGCTGCTGCTATCGTGGTCGGGAAAGGCCGAGCTGCGGACCCTGATCCGGGCCGAGTGGCAGGGGCCGTACGCTCCGCTGAAGGGCGGGGCGCTTGCGTGCGGCTTCTACCTCAACGAATTGCTGCTCAAGCTGCTGCATCGTGACGACCCGCACGAGAAGTTGTTTGCGACCTACCAGGACACGCTCGCGGCCCTGGCGCGGGAGCCCGATCACGCGGCCATACTGCGGCGCTTCGAAATCGGGCTGCTGCGGGAGCTGGGCTACGCAGTCACGTTCGACCGCGACGCCGAGGACGGCGAGCCCATCTCGCGCGCCCGGCGCTATGTCTACGTCATGGAGCGCGGACCGGTCTCCGTCACCGGTGATGCTCCGGAAAACGGGGTAGAATTGTCCGGCCAGACGCTGCTCGACATGCAATCGGGCGATTTCACCAGCGCCGTCACGCTGCAGCAGAGCAAGGCGCTGATGCGCATGCTGATCAATCACTACCTCGGCAAACAGGTCCTGCACACGCGGCAGCTGCTGCGCGACCTCCAGGACCTATGAGCAGCCTGTCGGAGTCGGCGGCCCGACAGGCTGCTAACGCAAAACCGCCTGCGGATCTTGGATGAAGGTGAGCCTAACGATTGCCGCAGGCCTGCAAGGGTACATGAGGGTAGGGACGAGATGAGCTTTTCGGTGATTCCCCGCGTCTTTGTGCAGGCGGTTTTGCCTCAGGAGTTTGCCGGGGCAGGGTCCGGCAAACTCCTCGGCGTCAACATCGATCACGTCGCGACCCTGCGGCAGGCGCGCGGCACGCGCTACCCGAGCCCGGTGGAGGCGGCGCTCGCCGCGGAGGCCGCCGGCGCGGACTACATAACGCTGCACCTCAGGGAAGACCGCCGCCACATCCAGGATCGCGATGTCGTCGAACTGCGCTCCCTGCTCAAGACCCGCATGAACCTGGAGGCGGCGGTGACGCCGGAAATGATCGCCTTCGCGCGCAAGGTGAAGCCCCACGACGCGTGCCTGGTTCCGGAGAAGCGCGCCGAGCTCACCACCGAGGGCGGGCTCGACGTGGCGGGCAATCTCGAGCACGTGAAGCGGGCGTGCCGGGATCTCGCCGATGCGGGCGTGCGCGTGTCGCTGTTCATCGACGCGAATGCGCTCCAGATCGACGCGGCGCTGGCAGCGGGAGCGCCCGTGGTCGAGCTGCATACCGGGCTCTATGCCGAGGCCGAGACGGAGGCGGAGCGAAAAAGAGAGCTCGACACGATCCGCAGCGCGGCGCACTACGCCGCGGGCAAGGGCCTGCACGTGAACGCCGGTCATGGCTTGAATTATGACAATGTGCTGCCCGTCGCCGCGATTCCGCAGATCCGGGAACTCAACATCGGCCACGCCATCGTGGCGCACGCCGTGTTCGTCGGGCTCGCCGGAGCGGTGCGCGAAATGAAGGCGCTCATCAGCGCGGCCCGATGATCTACGGCATCGGCATCGACGTGGTGGAGCCGCGGCGTATCTCGCGTCTGGTGGAGAAATACGGCGAGCGCTTCGCGCGGCGCGTGCTGACGCCGCTCGAGTGGCCCGCCTACCTGCGCACGGTCCGCCCCGTGCTGTTCCTCGCCAACCGGTTCGCCGCGAAGGAAGCCTTCTCCAAGGCCATGGGTACCGGTTTCCGCTATCCTGTGACCTTGCAATGCATCAGCGTGGTGCAGAACGCGGCCGGAAGACCGAGCCTCGCGTTCCACCCCAATCTGGAGCAGCTCGTCAGCAGCAGGGGCATCGTGAATCATCACCTGACGATCAGCGATGAAGCGAACCTCGCGTGCGCGTGCGTGGTGCTCGAGAGATGAACGCGGAAAGAATGACGCTCGGCCCGGTCATGCTCGACATCGCGGGCACTGCCCTGACCGAGACGGATCGCCACCGCCTCCTGCACCCGCTCGCCGGCGGAGTGATCCTGTTCTCGCGCAATTACACCGGCACCGAGCAGCTCTCCCGCCTCACGGCGGAAATACACGGCCTGCGTAATCCTCCGCTCGTCATCGCGGTCGACCATGAGGGCGGACGCGTGCAGCGCTTCCGCGAGGAGTTCACCGCGATTCCGCCGATGCGCGAGCTCGGGCGAGCCTGGAACGGGAACCCTCAGCGGGCGAAGCAACTCGCGCACGAAGTGGGTTTCGTGCTCGCGTCGGAGCTGCGCGCGAACGGGGTGGACCTGAGCTTTGCGCCGGTGCTCGACGTCGACCATGGCGCGAGCAGCGTCATCGGCGATCGAGCGTTGCATTCGGACCCGCGCGCGATCGCGGACCTGGCGCGGGCCCTGGTGCAGGGCTTCCGGCAGGCCGGCATGAATGCCGTGGGCAAGCATTTCCCGGGGCACGGTTACGTGCGCGCGGACTCGCACCACGAAGTGCCGGTGGACGACCGGCCGTATGCGGACATCGAAGCGCACGACCTGGTGCCGTTCCGGCGGCTGATCGCGTCCGGGCTGGGCGGGATCATGCCGGCACACGTGATCTATCCGAAGGTGGACAGCCGCCCGGCGGGCTACTCCCCCGTGTGGCTCAAGCAGGTGCTGCGCGGCGACCTCGGTTTCGACGGCGTGGTGTTCAGCGACGACCTGTCGATGGAGGGTGCGGCGGTCGCCGGCGGGATGGTGGCTCGTGCGCAGGCGGCGGTCGCCGCGGGCTGCGACATGGTGCTCGTGTGCAACAGCCCGCAATCCGTGGACGAACTGTTTTCGGGGTTCGAATACGCGATGCCGGCGGTGGGGCTCGCGCGTCTAGCGCGCATGCACGGGCGCTCGCACGCGGAGACCATGGTCAAGCTGCGCGAGGACGCGCAGTACGCCGGCGCGCTGCACGCCATCAGCGGCATCGGCATGCGCGACGGCGAGCTGCCGCTGGGCTGATGAGCCCCCACCCGAGCCATCGCATCGCGCGCGGCCGGCCGGCCTTCGTGCTCGCGCTCTCCCTGACGGCCGGCTACGCGGTGGTCGAGCTGGTCGGCGGTTTATGGACCGGGTCGCTGGCCTTGCTGGGCGATGCGGGCCACATGTTCTCCGACGCGGGCGCGCTGGCGGTAGCGGCGCTCGCGGCGCGGCTCGCGCGGCGCCCTCCCGGCGCCAGACATACCTACGGCTGGCAGCGCGCGGAGGTGATCGGCGCACTGCTCAACAGCCTGCTGATGCTGGCCATCATCGTCCTGCTGGCGGTCGAAGCGGTCCAGCGCCTGATTGCCCCGCGGGAGATCATGGCCTCCGGAGTGATCGTGATCGCACTCATCGGCATGCTGGTGAACGGAGTCTGCGCCTACCTGCTGAGCCGCGGCGAGCCCGATCTCAACGCGCGCGCGGCCCTGCTGCACGTCATCGGAGATCTGGTGAGCTCGTTCGCCGTTCTGATCGCGGGAGCCGTGATTTATGCCACCGGCTGGCTGCCGATCGACCCCATCCTCTCGCTGGTGATCTGCGCCCTGATCCTGGCTACGACGCTCAAGCTGCTGCGCGATGCGTTGCACGTGCTGATGGAGGGCGTGCCGCCCTCGGTCGAGCTGGGCGCCATCGGGAAGGCGCTCGCGACCGTGCCCGGAGTGGTTTCCGTGCACGATTTGCACGTGTGGAGCCTGACTCCGGACAGCGTCGCGCTTTCGGCGCACGTCGAGCTGGAAGATCTGCAGCGCTGGCCGGTAATCCTTGCCGCTGCGAGCGAGATGCTGCGCGGGCGCTTCGGCATAGAGCACGCTACCTTGCAGCCCGAGATCCGCGGATCCACCGCGGCGCCGCAAAGCGCCGTTGTCCGGCTCCACCGGGGAATACAAAGGCCAATGAGTGACAACTGACGACTGACAACTGACGGCAGCCGAAACTCCTTTGCAACGTAAGGAGTTTTCCACCGACCCATGCGGACTTCTCGTCTCTCGTCAGTAGCGAAGCGGCGTCAGTCGTCACCCTTGCGCCGTCCGTCGTCAGCAGCGATAGCGGCGTCAGTCGTCACTTCTTGCGGCGCTACGCACGTTCGATATACTCGCCGGTATCGGTATTGACCTTGATCTTGACCCCGCCCGTCACGAACTGGGGCACCAGCACGGTAAGCCCGGCCTCGGTCTTCGCGGGCTTGAACGAGCCCGTCGCGGTGGCGCCCTTGAGGTTGGGCTCGGTTTCCACGACCGTCAGGACCACCGCCGGAGGCAGCTGCACGCCGATCGGGCGGTCGTTGTGAAAATTGACCTGCACGTCGGTGTTGGGGATCAGATATCCGGTCTGCCCTTCGAGAAACTCGCCCGACAGCGTGAGCTGCTCGAAGCTCTCCTTGTCCATGAACACGTAGCTGTCGCCATCGTGGTAGAGATACTGCATCTCGCGCGGCTCGACGAACGCCCGCTCGAGCTTGTCCTCGGTCCGGATGCGCTCGTTCTTCTTGGTCCCGGACTCGATGTCCTTCATCTCCAGCTGCATGAAGGCACCGCCACGGCCGCCGACGTGGACATGGTAGGATTTGAGCACGCGCCAGACGCGTTTTTCCCACTCGATGAGGTTGCCGGCGCGGACCTCGGTCGCAAGAACTTTTGCCATTGGAACTGCCTGTCGTTCCCGAAAAGCGCGTAATTCTACACCAAGAGTCCCGCCTCATGCCCAGGTTCTCCGAATCCTGCCGCCGGTGCGCGCGGCTTGCGCGCCATTTGGAACGGGTGCGCGCGCAGCGTCCCGATTATCACGCCCGGCCGGTGTCCCCGTTCGGGCCGGAGCACGCGCGCCTGCTTGTCGTCGGGCTCGCTCCAGGCATGCACGGTGCCAACCGCACGGGGCGCCCGTTCACCGGGGATCACGCGGGCATTCTGCTCTACGATACGCTATACCGGTTCGGGTTCTCGAGTGCTCCGGTAGCGATCAGCGCGGACGACGGGCTTCGTTTATACCGATGCCGGATCACCAATGCGGTGAAATGCCTGCCTCCCGCGAACCTGCCGCGCTCCGACGAGGTGCGCCGCTGCAACGGGTACCTGCGCAATGAAATCGAGGCGTTGCCCGAGGGCTCGGTAATCCTCGCGCTGGGAGCGGTAGCGCATCGGGCGGTGCTGATGGCGCTAAAAACCCCCGGCACACGCTTCAAGTTCAGCCACGGCGCGCGCCACGTCCCCGCGCGCGGGCTCACGCTCTACGATAGCTATCACTGCAGCCGCTATAATACGCAGACGGGACGCCTTACTCCGGAGATGTTCCGGAAGGTCGTCACCGCCATTGCCGAAGAGCTCTCATGCCCGGCCTGAAGATGCGCGTCGCACAGATCCCCATACGCGCGCGAGCACGGACCCCAGCCGGACGGCTGCCCCACGAATGGTGAGCGCGCGCACGGCTGGCGCCCCCGAGTTTGATCCCGCCCAGGCCGTCTCGGGTCTGCCGCACCTGCCCGGCGTCTACCGCATGCTCAACAGCGCGGGCGAAGTGCTCTACGTGGGCAAGGCGCTCGACCTGAAGAAGAGGGTGACCTCCTATTTCCAGAAGCAAAGCGGGCTCGCCCGGCGCATTCGGGTGATGCTGGCGCAGGTGAGCGCCGTGGAGACCACGGTGACGCGCTCCGAAGCCGAGGCGCTGCTGCTGGAAAATAACTTAATAAAAACATTAACTCCACGCTATAACATACTGTTTCGTGACGATAAATCGTATCCATATCTCATGCTCAGTGGCGCCCCGTATCCGCGCCTGGGATTCCATCGCGGCAGTCGCGACAAGCGGCACCGCTATTTCGGGCCCTTTCCCAACGCGGGCGCGGTGCGCGAGAGCATACAGCTGCTGCAAAAGGTCTTTCGCATCCGTACCTGCGAGGACACCGTGTTCAGCCACCGCTCGCGCCCGTGCCTGCTTTATCAGATCCGGCGCTGCACGGGACCGTGCGTGAAGCTCGTGAGCGAGAGCGCCTACGCGGAGGACGTCAAGAGCGCCGAGCTGTTCATCTCGGGCCGCGGGGAGGAAGTCATCGACCGTCTCGTTGCGCGCATGAACGCGGCTTCGGAGCGCATGGAGTACGAAGAGGCCGCCCTGATCCGCGACCAGATCGCGGCGCTGCACAAGGTCCGCGAAAAACAGTTCGTGAGCAGCGATGGCGGAGGCGACGCCGACGTCATCGCGTGCGCGCGCGCGGCGGAACTGGTATGCGTGAATCTGGTGATGATCCGTGGCGGCCATCATCTGGGCGACAAGAACTTCTTCCCGCGCAACGCGGACGGATGCGGCACCGAGCAGGTGATCGAGGCGTTCCTCCACCAGCACTACCTGGAGCAGGATACCCCGCCGCGAATCGTGATCGGCACGCGCACCGATGCGTCGGCACTCGAGATGCTGCTCAGCGAGCGCGCCGGGCGGAAGGTGCGGATCACGGTGTCCCCGGCGGGAGTCCAGAAGGCCTGGCTCGAGATGGCCGCGCAGAACGCGCGGCTCGGCGCCGAGCAGGTGCTCGGGATGCAGGCGAACCAGGAAGCGCGCCTGACGGCGCTCCAGCGCTCGCTCGAGCTTCCCGGACCGCTCCAGCGCATCGAGTGCTTCGACATCAGCCATACTATGGGCGAGGCCACCGTCGCTTCGTGCGTGGTCTACGACAAAGCAACGATGCAGAAGAGCGATTACCGCCGTTACAACATTCAGGTCAGAACGGACGATCGATCGCCGTCTGACCTCGGCGCGATCGAACGGACGCAACGCGCCGCTCATCGCGCCCGGGGTGACGAGCGGCCAGCCGCTGTCAGTCGTCAGTCGTCAGTCGTCACTTCCGTTCCCGGCGTCACTCCGGGCGACGATTACGCAGCGCTGCGGGAAGTGCTTTCGAGGCGCTACCGCAAGGTGGTCGCGGGGGAGGGCAGGGTGCCGGACCTCGTGCTGATCGACGGCGGGCGCGGCCAGCTTGCCGTCGCGGAAGAGGTGTTCGCCGAGCTCGGCCTCTCCGACGTGGAGCTGGCAGCCGTGGCGAAGGGCGAAGAACGCAAACCGGGAATGGAGCAGTTGCTGCTGCGCGGACGTGCGGAGCCCTTGCGGCTCGGCAAGGACCACCCGGCGCTTCATCTCGTCCAGCAGGTCCGCGACGAAGCGCACCGCTTCGCCATCCAGGGCCACCGCGCCCGCCGCGGCAAGGCGCGAGCGAGCTCGAGCCTCGAGCACATCTCCGGCGTGGGTGCGAAGCGCCGGCAGCGCCTGCTCGCCCACTTCGGGGGGCTGCGGGGGGTGCTCGCCGCGAGCATCGAGGATCTCGCCGGGGTCGAGGGCATCTCCCGCGCGCTGGCGGAGAGGATCTATCACGAATTGCACTGACGGCGGTCGCCATGCTTGCCAACCTTCCCAATCTCCTAACCTGGCTGCGCATCGTGCTGATCCCGCTGTTCGTCGGGATCTTCTACTTCGAGAAGAGCTGGGTATCCGCCCCCAACCAGAACCTCGTGGCCACCATTCTGTTCACGGTGGCCGCGCTCACCGACTGGCTCGACGGGTGGCTCGCCCGCAAGCTCAACCAGACCTCGGCTTTCGGCGCTTTTCTAGACCCCGTTGCCGACAAGCTGATGGTCGCGGCCGCGCTGGTGATCCTGGTCCAGCTCGAGCGGGTGGACGCGATCGTTGCGCTCATTATCATCGGGCGCGAAATCGCGATCTCCGCGCTGCGCGAGTGGATGGCGAAGATCGGCAAGGCGACGAGCGTGGCGGTGTCGTTCCTGGGCAAACTCAAGACGGCGCTGCAGATGGTCGCCATTCCGCTGCTGCTGTACCACGACGACATCGGCGCCTTCCCGGTGCACGCGGTCGGCACCGGGCTGATCTACCTCGCCGCGGCGCTCACGCTGGTGTCCATGGCTTACTACCTGAAAGTCGCCTTGCCGCTTGCTTGGCGCACGGAGTAGCGGGCACGAGGAATCGTTGCCGCCGCGGGCTTCACGTCACGACCAGCAATTGCGGCAAGCTCCGAGGCGTCGGCGCGTTTCTTCTCCGCGCAACTGGCCCGGTTGGACATCCGCTGCACCAGGTGGCGGCGGCGCGCATTTCCGCTAACGCCGCCTTCTTGATGCGCGCCCGCCCGCGCTACCGCGGCGCTTGCTCGCCGGCTTGGTTGTTTTCGCCGCACGCGCGGCGTTGGCTCCAGCGATGCGTCCGAACACGGACCCCGAAACCAGGCCCGACCCGCCCGGGTAGTTGTAGTGGAACAAGCCGCCGACCATTTCGCCGCATGCGTACAGGCCGCGGATCGGCGTATAAGCCACGCTCATTACCTGGGCGTCGTCGTTCACGAGCACTCCGCCGAATGTGAAGGTCACGCCGCCGGTAACCGGATAGGCGTAGAAGGGCGGTGTGTCGATGCGCTGTGCCCAGTTGGTCTTGTCCACGGGCAAGCCTTTCGTACGCAGGCCATCCTTTATCAACGGGTTGAACTCGCCGCCCTGGAGCGCCGCGTGATAGGCGTGCAGCGTGGCGAGCGCCTGTTCCTGGTCCACGGGCAGCAGGCGGATCAGCCCTTCCAGCGTATCGGCGACGCAGGGCTTGGCAGTCTGGTAACGCGGCTCGAGCAGCTCCGTGACTTTCGAATCGAAGATCTGATAGGCCACGCCGCCCGGTTGAGCGAGGATGATCTGCCCCATCTTCGCGTACGTGAGCATGTTGAAATCCTCGCCTTCGTTGGCAAAGCGCTGGCCGCGGTTGTTTATCATCACGCTGTAAGCATAGGTCAGGCGGTTGGTCTTGTCGGTGAGCCTGCGATCGCCGAAAGCCGGCGCGGCCGCGTCAATGGGCGTGGAGTGCAGGCCGGTATATTGGCCGTAAGGCGCCGCGCCGACTTCGAACGCCATGTTCAGGCCGTCGCCCGTGTTGAAGGCGGTGCCGCGCACCTTGGCGAGGTCCCACGGCCGCCCCAGGTAGCGGGCGCGCCACTCCGGGTTCGATTCGTACCCGCCACAGGCCAGCACCACCGCCTTGCCCCGGATCTCCCCGAAGCCGCCGGGACCCTGCGCCAGCACGCCGTTGACGCGGCCCGACTTGTCCTGGAGCAGACGCACGGCACGCGTCTGGTAGCGGACCTCCACTTGACGGGCCTCGGCAATCGCGAACCACATCCTGGACAGCCCCACGCCTTCTCCCAGTGCCCGGATGACGGCGCCCGAGAGAAACTTGATCTTGCCGCCGAACTTGATGGCGCCCAGCATTTCCGCCGGCTCCATCTTGATCCCGATATCGCGCATCCAGCGCACGGTTTCATACGACTTGCCGATGAGGATCCCGGCCAGCCGCTCATCGGTGCGATTCTCGGTTACCTTGCGCAAGTCCGACCAGAACAGCTCGGCGGGGTAGGGAACCACGTTGGCGAAGAAGCCCGGGTGATGCTTCTCCGCATCCGGTACGAGCGGCCGCAGGTCCTCGGGCGAGTTGAAGGCGATCCGGAACGCTGCGCCGCTGTAATGCGTATTGCCCCCGCGCAGCTCGACCGGCGCCTTCTCGAGCACCAGCACCCTGCGAGCCCCATTTTCGCGAGCCGAAACGGCGGCGGCGAACGCGGCATTGCCGGCGCCGACCACGATGACATCGTATTGCACCATGCGTCTTGCTCCTTGTTGAATGCGCGTGGATGTTGATGGAAGCGGCGAACGTGCATCGACACTTCGGGGTACGCTGGCGCGAAAAGCGTGCCGCACCTTCCAGCTAGTGCCGTTCCAACTATTTGTGCCTATCCCACCGTCGCCCCGAGGGCCGATTATTGCCGGGAGCCGAGCCGCGGCAACTTGGAGAAACAAGTTGGAACGGCACTAGCAGCCTGTCGGACTTGATGACGCGGCAGTTTACTCTGCGGCCCGGGGAAGCGGCAAGCGAAACAGCGCGTCAGGGACTGGCCGAACGTACCGCGTTGGAGTAATCTTTCGAGCGGGAACCTTGAGCGATACGAATATGCCGCGTTCCCGGTATTGTGTTGTCGGGCGGGCCCACGAGGGATAGATGAACCTCCAGCTGAGAACGGTCACCAGGGACGAGCCCGCCGATGCGCTCGGTGCTGCGCCGGTTTCTTTGCGGCTCGCCGAGTTCGCCGCGGGCTTCGCTTATGACGCGATTCCCGTGAAGGCGCGCGAGCGGGCCAAGTACCTGATCCTTGATGCGGTGGGAATCGCGCTTGCTTCGACGCACTATGATTTTGCGCACCGCACGCTGTCCGGGATCAGCACGCTGGCGGAAGGGGGCAACTGCTCGGTGATCGGCATGACGCAGCGGCTGCCGTTGCGCGATGCGGTCTTGATGAATGGCGTGCTGGTGCATGGGCTGGACTACGACGACACGCACATCGACGCCATCGTGCATCCGACCGCCAGCGCGCTGCCATGCGCGTTCGGCGTCGCGGAGCATGTCGGCGCGAGCGGAAGCGATCTCCTCGCCGGTTATGTCCTGGGAGTCGAGGTCGTCACCCGCCTGGGCATGGCGGCAAAGGGCGGCTTCCACCGATTCGGTTTTCACCCGACCGGTATCGCCGGCCATTTCTCCTGCGCGCTGCAGGCAGGCTGGCTGCAGGGCTTGAGCGCGCGGCAACTGATGATGGCGCAGGGCATCGCCGGCAGCACTGCGGCGGCGAGCCAGGAGTTTCTCGAGGAGGGCGCGTGGAACAAGCGCATGCACCCGGGATGGGCCGGCGTCGCGGGCATCACCGCGGCGAGTCTCGCGAGAGGCGGCTTCATCGGCCCGTCGCGCGCTTACGAGGGCCGCTTTGCGCTGTTCAAGAGCCATCTGCACGAGCAGGAGGCCGAAGTCGATTACGCGAAAATCACCGCGGGCCTTGGTGAAACATGGGAAGTCGCCGCGACTGCGGTAAAGCCCTTCCCGATCTGCCATCTGCTCCATGCTTGCGCGGATTCCGCGCTCGAGCTCGGGCGCAAGCACGGCCTGAAGGCCGCTGATATCGAGCGCATCCACGCGCTGCTGCCGCGGGAGACGCTGCATCTCGTCGCCGAGCCGGAGGCGAACAAGCTCAAGCCCGCCAGCAGCTACGATGCCAAGTTCAGCGCGCAGTTCGTGGTCGCGGCATGCTTCGTGCGCGGGCGTTTCGGGCTGGCCGAGCTGGAAAGCGATGCGCTGGCCGACGCGGAGATCCTCGGGCTCGCGCAGAAGGTGAAGTGCCAGGTCGACCCCCACGCCACCTTCCCCAGGTATTTCTCCGGCGGCGTGGTCGTCGCCACCCGGGATGGTCGCGAGTTCAGGCACCATGAGCCGGTCAACCGCGGGGCGGGGGAACGCGCACTGACCGGCGACGAGATCACGGCGAAATTCTGGCAAAACGCCGGGCTCGTCGTGTCGCGCAGCCGCGCCGGACAGATTCGCGATGCGGTGCTCGATATGGACCGGCTCAGCGCCCGCGAATTCGCACGGGCGTTGTGCGGGCGATGAGCGTCCGCGACATTCCGCCGAGGAGGACACCATGATCCGTCTCCTGCTGAGCGCTTTCCTGGGAATATTCTGTCTGGCCGATGTCGGCGCGTTTGCCCAGGGTTATCCGACCAAGTCCGTGCGGCTCATCGTCCCGTTCGCGCCCGGCGGCGGTACCGATACCCTCGCACGGATGATCGCGGTGCGTCTTTCGGACGAGCTCGGCCAGAGCGTGGTCGTCGACAATCGGGCCGCCGTGGACGGTATCGCGGGCTCCGACATCGTGGCCAAGTCGGCCCCCGACGGCTACACGCTGATCATCGTGTCGAGCAGCCATGCGATCAACGTCGCGCTCGGAAAGAAGCTGCCGTACGACACGTTGAAGGATTTCGCGCCGATCACGCAGACCGCCAGCCAGCAACTGCTGCTGGTGGTGCATCCCACGGTGCCGGTGAAATCGGTGACGGAGCTGGTGGATTACGTCAAGGCGCGCCCCGGCAAGCTGAATTACGGTTCGAGCTCGAATGCGGTGGCGCTGCCCATGGAGCTGTTCAAGGCGATGACCGGCGCCGACATTGTGCATATCCCTTACAAGGGCTCTGGGCCGATGCTCATCGATCTGCTCGGAGGCCAGGTGCAAATGGCGATCGCCGGCGCGGTGGCCTCGCTGCCGCATATCAGAGCCGGCAAACTGCGCGGGCTCGGCATCGGCGGCGCGCAGCGCTCGGCGTTCCTTCCCGATTTTCCCACCATCGCGGAGTCGGGCGTGCCCGGCTACCACGCGGTGATCTGGACCGGCATGTTCGCGCCGCGCAACACGCCGCGGCCAATCATCGAACGCCTGAACCGGGGAGTCGTGCGCATCGTGCAGGCTCCCGATTTCAGGGAGCGCATGAACAAGATGGGCTCCGATGTCGTGGGCAGCACGCCCGCGCAGTGGGGCAAGTTCATCGAGGAAGAGATCGGCAAGTGGACCAAAATCGCGAAACTCGCGGGAATGACGGCCGAGTGAGCGCGTGGCATTCATGCTGTTGGCGACTCGCTTGGTGCCCCCTCCGAAATCCGGGCATCGGGACCTCGGGCAGGCCGCAACTTGCCAGGGCAGGCAGCGCTGACCTATAATTTTTTGGCCAGGCAACGCGGGAATAGCTCAGTTGGTAGAGCGCAACCTTGCCAAGGTTGAGGTCGCGAGTTCGAGACTCGTTTCCCGCTCCAGAATTCAAGGGAAAGCGAAGCGAGGCACCTCGCTTCGCTTTCCCTTTTTAGTTCTTCCTGTGCGACGCGGCGGGGTGGCAGAGTGGTCATGCAGCGGCCTGCAAAGCCGTGGACGCCGGTTCGATTCCGACCCCCGCCTCCAGCACTTCAAAAAGTGACGACTGACGCCGCTTCGCTACTGAGGACTGACGGCGGCAGAGATGACGACTGACGAGGTGACGACTGACGAAAGGCTGTCAAATTTCCCGGTTTCTCCGGGACTTGCGGAGCGTCCTCGCCAACATCCCGACGCGGTTGGACTGCGTGACGGAAGCGGCATCCGCCTTTAGGTAGCCCAGCCGAACGGCGAGCTCGAGTTGGGTTTCAAGCTCCGCAATCGAGCCGCAGGCAATTCCGAGGAACTGCACCAGCTCTCCCGAGGAGTTCCTGGCTGCGCCTTCAGCGATGTTGGAAGGCACGGAAACCGCCGCCCGCCTGATCTGGGCCGTAAGTCCGAACGTCTCTTGACTCGGAAAGGCTGCAGGGGAATGAATGGGGACAGACCCTATTGAAAGAGGTTGCCGTTCAATAGGTTAACGCGCTTTTCCACAGGCTGTTCGTCCACCGTTCCAGGAGTGGTGCGTTCTAGGGTCATCGACGATGAATCGCGCGATGTCCCATGCCCCGTCGCCAGCGCCTGCAGGCCGCCGGTTTTCCCGTGCACATCATCCAGCGCGGGAACAATCGGCAGGCGTGCTTCTTCGCTGACGACGACTGCCTCTTCTTCCTCGATCATCTGGCGCAGTTGTCCAAGCGCTTCCGCTGCGCGCTGCACGCCTACGTGCTGATGACCAACCACTTTCACCTGCTGCTCACTTCAGAGCTGGAGCAGGGGCCATCGCTGCTCATGAAGTTTCTCGGCCAGAGATATGTGCAGTACGTGAATCGCACCTACCGACGGAGCGGCTCGCTGTGGGAGGGGAGGTTTCGCTCAAGCCTCGTGCAGACCGAGCACTACCTGCTGGGCTGCTATCGCTATATCGAGCTGAACCCGGTGCGGGCGAACATGGTGAAGGATCCCATCGAGTATCGTTGGAGCAGCCATGCGGCAAACGCCGCGGGAAAGCCGGTTTCCTGGCTCGCCCCGCACGGTGAGTATCTGGCATTAGGTTCCGATGACGAGAAGCGCCAAGCTGCATATCGCGAACTGTTCGCGACCGAACTCGATCAGCAGCTATTGCGCGAGATCCGCGTGTCAACCCACGGCGGCTACGCGATCGGCAGCAGCCGCTTCCGAGAGGAGATCGAGAGAGCGCTCAAGTTGCGCGCAACACCCCGCAGGCCAGGACGGCCGCAGGTATCCGAAACCCCAGGGACAGACCACGATTTCCGGCGCGGCAAATCACCCGTCCCGCTGACGGGAATGAGGCAGTGACGGGATATTCATTCGCGCGCCCGCAGCTTGGAAGTCGGCATACCTCGTGCTCGCCGCTTGGCTATCGCCAAAGCGTGCAACAGCAGTCCACCGGGGCACCCGCCCGGGCGCATCGCACGCCAACGGGCGGGAGCTACCTGTGGAATCTTGCGCCTGGCACCCGATGGTCTTGACTTTAGAAAAGTGACGGCATAGAAAGGCAGGAGAGGGTGACGACTGACGCCGCTTGACGCTACTGACGACTGACGACGGGAGGCTATCGCCTCAACAGGTGACGACTGATGCCGCTATCGCTACTGACGACAGCCGCCTGACGGCAAGCGGTGACGACTGACGCCACTAACGTTACTGACGACTGACGGCAACGGCGGCCGCGCCGCAACAGGGTTTCAGATGTCGTCAGTTATCAGTCGTCAGCCGTCACTCGTTCAGCGATTAGATGGCTGTGTGTTCAGCCCGGTTGATGTCCGTTACGTCATCGCCCTTGGCTGCTTTTGCAGCGCCCAAGAGCGCAGCAAGCCCCTTCAGGTCAGCCCTGCTGACCCCACTGCGCGGACCGCAAGGTCGGGGACACGCGGCATCCTCATTTCGCGTAGCGCTGAATTTCCTCTCGCCCCCTCAGGGGGAGGGACCAGAGGGAGGGGGTAGGTAAGCCCGGCGACGCGCTAAGCGTCTTAGGTCTTCAATGTAGCTCATCGTGGTCGGCTTGCCGGAGATTCTCGGCGGCCTCGCTGCGCCAGCGATCGTTGACCGTACCGGGGTAGAATCTCCATTCAGACACTTTGGTTGAATGGTGAATGTCATGAAGTTCACTCGCATTACCGTCAATCCCAAGCAGATGGGTGGGGTGCCGTGCGTTCGCGGCTTGCGTATTCCGGTGGCCACGGTCGTCGGCATGGTGGCCGACGGGATGACCGAGGCGGACATTCTTAAAGCCTATCCGGACCTCGAGGCCGCGGATATCCATGAAGCCCTGCAATATGCCGCGGAAGCAGTGAGAGAGCGCGAGCTGCCACTGGCGGCCCCGTGAGATTTCTGGTGGATAACGCCCTGTCACCCATCGTGGCGGAAGGGCTGCGGCGAAACGGGCATGACGCCGTCCACGTGCGGGACTATGGAATGCAGGCGGCAGAAGACGAGCAAGTCTTTTTCCGCGCCGCTCAGGAAGACCGGACCATTGTGTCAGCGGACACCGATTTCGGCACGCTGCTTGCCTTGAGGCAGGAACGCAAGCCATCGGTGATCCTGTTTCGGCGCGGCGCTGACCGACGCCCCGAGCGACAGGTCGCGCTGCTGACGGCCAACCTCCCTGCGCTGGAGAAGCTCGTGCAGGAAGGCGCCATCATCGTGTTCGAGGAATCGCGGGTTCGCGTCCGCTCGTTGCCGATCGGCGAAGAGTAGTGGGCCACCGCCGTAAGAAGTGACGACTGACACCGCTGAGCTGCGCGCGTCGAGGGGCGGAGCACGGATCGGCGGAACGCGGAGCAGGGGCCCATTCATGGGATGCGACCGTGGAGCCGATCGTGGGCGCGTCGTGTGCATGCCGATCCCATGCGCGTCTCCGGGGTCAGATCCCCGCAATGTCACCGGGGCCCCTCTTCCGCCGTACGACGCGCCCCGCTTGCGGGTGCGACCCCCGGTGACGCGTAGAGCGGCCGACACGATGTCCTCGAATATCTTGCGATTCCGCTTCCAAGGCCGCTGACGGCAGACGTGGCATAGTCCGCAATCTTTTCGTCGCGCTGCCGCAGCTCGACTGCCGTTTCCGGCAGAGGCCGCGTCAGCGACGCGAAATTCGTTCGTCCCGTGGTCCCGCCCGTGCCCGTCGCGCGCCGGACTTTTCGTTGCCATCCCACCAAGGCCCTCCTGGGCCAATGTGCGCTCGCTTTCCACGAGCTCTGAGTCGATCCCTGCGCCAGCCGCACGCGTCGTCACTGGACAGCGCGAGCTGCTAGTGACGACGCGCAGCATGGCCCAGCGATCAACGAGTTACCAGTCGCTGGCGCAGTGATCGTCGCGAGTGACGGGTTCCCTGGCCCGTCGTCGTCATCCCCCCGACGGGCCCCTGACCCGTCATCCCGTAGCGACCGTGCGCGGTCCGTTCCCTTGTCCGTTCCCGACGGGCGACGTTCGCTCCTGCGCCCCGCTGGCGCTCCCCTGAGCCCTGGGTCAATGGCTCACCTCGATGGACGCCTTCTCCCAACCGGGAACGCCATCGAAGCCAATACCGCGTGCCGCGGTGGCAAGCAGCAAACCAACGGCACAAACGGGAGTGGTGTCCCGCGTCCCTCGTAGCTCTCGTCCTGCCGCGGCAGGCGAGACGGACAGAAACACTTACCGAAGCGCAGCACACACCAGGACAAACGGAAAGGAAACGAAATGGCGCCAGCCAGAAAGGAACGGATGAAGGACTTGAACTACGAGCTGAAGCAACTGTGCCATCGCAACCGGGATGGCAGCTACGCGACGCAGGCGAACCGCGAGCGCATCCTCGATCTCATCGCCAACCAGCTCCACGAGATGGGCTTCCGGCATCTGCACGTCGGGAGCTTGAAGCCCAAGCACGTGGAGGCGCTGGTCGCGCGCTGGAAGGCCGAGTCGCTCTCGCCCGGCACACTGAAGAACCGCATGGCGGAGCTTCGCTGGCTGGCGGAGAAGACCGGCAAGCCAAACGTCATCGCGCGCAGCAACAAAGCTTACGGCATCCCCGACCGCAGTTACGTCACCAACCACTCGAAAGCAAAGGAGCTCAACATGGACCAAGTGCAACGCATCACCGATCCCTACACCGCGATGTCGCTCAGGCTCCAGGCCGCCTTCGGCCTGCGGCGGGAGGAGTCGATCAAGATAGAACCCGCTTGGGCCGACCGGGGCGAGACCCTCATGCTGAGGGACACCTGGACCAAGGGCGGGCGCGAGCGCGAAATCCCGATCCGCAACGCCGGGCAACGCGAGGTGCTGGAGGAAGCGAAGCAGCTCGCTGGCGGGGGAAGCCTGATCCCCAAGACGATGACCTACTTCGGGCAGCTCCAGCGCTTCAAGGCGCAGTGCGTGAAGGCGGACATCCACAAGGTGCACGGCCATCGCCACCACTACGCGCAGGAGCGCTACCGGGAGCTGACCGGCTGGGCCTGCCCGGCGAAGGGCGGGCCGACCTCGAAGCAACTGACGCCTGACCAGAAGACGGCCGACCGGGAGGCGCGGGAGATTATCTCCGCCGAGCTCGGCCACGGCCGCGAGCAGATTACGGTGGTTTATCTGGGACGATAACGTGTCTGGTCGGCGGAAACCCAGGCCGCGGCGGGCTTGTCCGCAACGAGGGCAGGCCTCGCCGCAACTCCGGGGCGAGTTCCCCACCCGGCAGCGCGCTCAGGGTCTAAATAGGGACCGGCGCGCCGCCGCGTGGATAACTCTCGTGCCAAGGGCAGCAGAAGTCGGCAGGGCAGGGCGCCTCGAGGATCCGGGAACCCACATCAGGCAGGACGCATGAACACGCTCGAAATCCTGATGAAATCTTATCCCGGCCGCATCCTCCTGACCGTGGACGAGACCGCCCACGCGTGCGGCCTTGCGCCCGGCACCCTCCGCACGCGCCTTTCGCGGAAAACCTTCCCCGTCGCGCACCGCAAGGTCGGCGACAAGACACTGTTCCACATCGAAGCGGTCGCGAAGTTCATCGACGGCCTTCCCAGCGTTGGCAAGCGCGGCCGCGGCCGGCCCCGGAAGGTCGAAGCATCAGTTAACCATCTCTAAGAGGCCGGAAGCGGCCAAGAACTCCATGCTGAAAGTTGTGAAGGCGCTTGGTTTGCGCCTTCATGCGACCGCGTTTAGGTCTCAGCGCTGATTTCGCCCTCGCGACTGGCGCTCGGTCACAACGCCCCAATCATATGCAAAAGCATTGCTTCTTAGTCGTACTGTGTTCCTAATCACGGGCTGCCCGCCGGTACGGTTTTCCGCAGCACGGGCATTGCGGAAGTCCGCGCGCGATGGCGCGCGCCAGGCGATGGCGCACGGTGGCGATCGACCATGGGATGTG